>CENT01197566.1_pt1 | contig 12434 bp, 7 predicted proteins | sample 530141 | NCBI WGS metagenome assembly CENT01 (sample SAMEA2591074, study PRJEB7988) | marine metagenome | isolation source: saline water (ENVO:00002010), including | reverse complement strand
AAAGAAAGTAAAATAGACAAAAAACAAGATGAAGAAATAAGAGAACTGCGAAAGCAGAATATTTTGATATTAAAGGAATTAGAAAGACTCAAAGAGCTTACACAAGGTCAAAAGCATGAAAAGGCAAAGCTTCAAAGGGAGAAAGCCGAAGAAAAAACAGAACAAAGACATAAAAAAGCAAACAAAATAAGACAAGAACAAAGGACAGAAAGATTACAACAAGGGAGGGAGCGGATGAGAAAAGATGCCGCAACAACACAAATACAGAAAGCCTTACAACGTCCACAAGTAGATACAAAGAGATCTGCTGTAAAAGATTTAGGCATGCAACAGAGACAACAGACAAAAAGGACTGAAAAATTAAATAGTATGAGAGATGCCAATAGAGGTGCAACCTTAGAAGCAGTACGAATGGAAAGCACAAAGAGAATAGATGAGGCTAAACAATTCGACGAAGAAGCCCCTGAAGTCCCTCAAGACGACCCGGTCCTCGCCATAAAAGATACACCCAAAGACAAGCCAAAAACAATTGATCAATCGACGTTACAACGATATGACAATGGATATATGTTGGCAGAACGGGCATACCCAAAAGGTTTACAACACATGCAAGGAGTTATAAACACAGATACAAAAAAAGATATCGGTTTTGTACAGCTTACAGATTCCGGACTAGATATGGGTGTACAAGGTACTCAAAATGGTGGCCATTGGGGTAAAAATTTAAGTCATGACGGTTTTCAGCGACATGCAGAAGAGTTTCTAACTGAATTGAAGATAGATGAAAGGATACAGGAATGGAAAACTAAGCATCCTGGAAAAACGCCTATTATTCGTCTAGGTGGTCATAGTTTAGGTGGTATGGCAGCTCAGTATGTTGCAAAACATATCATGGAACAAGAGAAGGAGACTGGATCTGTTGAACTCAAAGTATATTCCATAGATGCGCCTGAAGACCTTAACAAAAATGACCACGACAGAATCAATGAACTCATTAATGAGACAAATACAGAAGTATTAATTGTAAGATCGAACAATTCTGGTGTAGGTAAATTAACAACACGTAATGGAACAGAGGGGCCTCCCACTGGTCCAAAAGTAACCTATTTAAATCTTGGAAGTAACGGAGAGTTTAGCATGACAGACAAACAAAGAGGAACAGAATACAAAAACCCTATAATAAAAACAGCAATACAATTCTTTCAAGCTGGTAGGGCAGTCTGGAACAAAGGTCATCATTCAATGGGCGAAATTGATAAACTACGAAAAGGTATACCAGAAGATAAAATTACTAACTACGATAAAAATTATGAAAATAATAGGGATGCTCTATTTAAAAGGGAAATAGAACAATCGGCAGCAGAGCGGGAGCAGATGAAACCACCCATGTCATCAATTGCAAATACAACAACTTCCGCAACAGTATCACAAGTTATACCACCACCAGCAGCGCCTAACACAGATCCTTTATTTAATTTTCGTATGACTCAAGCAATGATAAATAGTCTCATGACGACAACAGCAACAATAACGACCGCCGCACCAAAAAAAGAGAAGAGGCAACGTGAGAACGATGAAGGCAGAAATGAAGAAACAAAATTTATGTACGCGCCTGTAGAAGAAAAGGATCCTATAAATGTTGTGCAAGAGAAATTACAAAAAGAACAAGAAATGAAATCAAAACAATTACGCGATTCACGAAAACAGAAACTCAACTATGACTCAAATTTAGATTTATATATAGATCCAGAGAAAACGCCGCCGATGGGTCCAGCTAAAGCTGATTATAATTCTGGTAGACGAACACCACCCCCAACTCTAGGAAGAACTGGAGATTTTGGACGCGTGGAAAGGATGGAAGTAGATGCAACAGGTAAAATACCTTTACCACCACTTCCACGTGTAAAAACCGAAAAAGCAAATACTGCCCCAACTCCTTCTGCAGAAACATACAACGCAGTACCACAAACCAATCGAACATCCAACGCAGTTCCATCAACAAAGTATGAGTTTATGAGCAGAGAGCACCTGCAAGATTTGTTAAATAGATCGGGTATGACACTAGGCGAATTATTGGAAGAGCTTGAAGAACATCGACAGAACAGACAACAATTTAATATGTCAAGACAACAGTTTGTTCAAAAACATGCCCGAACGAAATTCGACCCCGAGGACGTCCCGGCGTACATTCGTTTAAGTTCGCAGAAAAAATATACTCGTCAAATGGAAAAAGACATGGATCGTTTGAACATGAAATATCCTAACCCAGGCATGAACCCTCCAGGTGACGGCGTTGGAGGCCAACCGTATCGTACAGCCGTTGACGAAAATGAACTGCAATCCTACCGTGGATTGGGTAAAGAGCAACAGGGCGACGTAATGTTAAAGCGTCAGACCACAAAAATTGACCGGATTCATGAGCGCGACATCCTCCGCCGCCCTAACGATGACAAATTTTACTTTAACACAAAGTCTAAGGGGCAGATTTACAAAGGATCAATCGACATGCCGGAAACGAAACACGACATGAAAGAAAAGTCTGATTCTATCTTCCGCTACGAACCACAATCCCATAAAGAATATCGTTTATAATTCACAAATTATAATGACAGCAGTATAAAAATATGCTGAATGAATTCGATTGGAATGAACTTCCAGAACACCCTGCTTGCGTATTTGCGAGTATGCGGAGATCTGGTAAAACACATCTACTTAATCATGTCCTTTATGAGATGAACAAGAACCCTAAATTCACATGGGATTGTGTTTTTGTGTTCAGTGCAACAAGTATAGTCCAGGACAGCTTTAAATACGTACCTAAGTCTTTCCATTGGAAACAGTTGGAAAACGACGTCATAAATTCCATGTTAGACAAGCAACAAGAAGTGATCGACAAATGGCGCAAAGCGGGAGAGCCCAAAAATCGTCAACCCCCTAGAATCCTCGTGATCCTAGATGACGTCATAGGCGACCGTAAATTGTACCATGCGCCGCCAATCATTCGGATTTTTACAGAAGGTAGGCACTCGCGTGTCACAATCTTTCTGTTGAGTCAGAAGCTGACTGGCGCCGTTCCACCGAAGATCCGTGAAAATGCTGACATCATGGTGTTTTTTCGTCAACCGTCGTACGACTATAGAAAAGACATAGTTAATAATTATCTAGTTATGCAGCAAGACAAAAAGGTAGCATATGAATATTTGGACAAGGTATGGGACAAACCGTATAAAGCCCTTATTATTTACGTTTCTAAATCTCAGCACTGTCGGACATTGGATGAATTTTGCTTCAGCTATCTTGCACCGGAGAAAGACCCCCCTAAATTTCGACTGGCACACCCAATGTTCTGGAAGAAAAATGAAAAGGTCAAGCAGTATGTTAAATTGAAATAAATTTAAATGTCAATTTAAGATAAAAACGCGATGATGATCAAACATAAACTAGATCTTCGATACGAAGGAGCTGAACTTGGTGTTGGGTCAGTGCTTAAAAGAAATGACGAAAAAACACCCAAAGAAACTCCGACCATTGGCGCCGACAAATTCCTACAGACGTTCACGCAGTTTGAAAAGAGTGTACGCGGAAAAAGCGGTAAGATTTACGAAAAACCACAGTTTATTCAAAACCAGAAGGACTATGACGGGAATTGGGGCTTTCAAAAAAGTGCTGCGGCTATGAAATATGACAAAACTGTCAATCAGTTTACCTTAATTCCAACAAAAGATTCCAAGAGAAGGGGTATGCATGGTCTAAATGCTGTAATGGTAGAAAAGGCGGAGTGTGACGTCAAGTATGGTACAGCGCGTACAATGGTCACTGACGGTATGAAGGACGACGCTAAGAAAAAGATTGCGTACGAAGAAAAGAAACAAGCTGACAAAGTTGGATTTGCTAAAGCTGGGTACAACCAGTATGGCTTTAGTCATCGCAAATTTCTGGATGAAACGACTCGAATTAACACGCGCGAAATGTCCAAGAATTTGGTCGTTACAACGCAAGATCAACATACAATTGACATGGAGCAATATCGTGACAACTATGGTTATGAACAGTCGAAGATGGATAAAGCACTCGACATAAAACGCAACCCTGAACAAGATCCAAATTACCCTCGCAATGAACAACCTCTTAATAGATTCAATGTCGTGGAAGCAGAGGCTAGCAACATTCAAGCAGGGTATCAGCGTAATATAGGCGACGGTGGTATGGTAGATAAAATGATGTAAGGCTCGTTAAAAACTGAAAAAAATATAAATTGCAGTCTTATAAAAAACGAATAACCATGAGCCAACTCGGTATCTACGGCTTAAATGAACAAGACCAACTTAACTACATGGTTAAGGTGGACTCTGAGACATTTTTACATAATGTAGTCCTAAGGAGGACACCTGAATACAATTTGTTTTGGCAATATATTTCACAACTAAAACCTGGTTTTACGACCCCACTAAAGTACCAAAGGCTAGCAGATTTAAACGCTCGTCCGGATTGGACCTTTTTGGCGTATCACCCATACACAAGAAAAGACGTGATGATTTGTGTAGAATTAGACCCGCGTCTTCATGCTCGCGCGGACCCTGAAAGTGAGCTACGGCGCACAAAAAAAATTACAAAAAAATACAAAAAAGAATTTGGAACAGAAGTTATATTTATACGATTGGGTGAACAAGTGTACCCTAAAGGTTTGAGATCATTTGAAGACCGATTGGAACAGTTTAAACATCTTGCTATGTTGTTGACCAGTCTTTTCTTTATACGGACCAACCTTAATGGTAGTATTCAATGTCAGTTTTTGTATGACAAACCTTTTAAAGAGTTCAACATAATTTATGTCGAGTACGGGCAACCAACAGTCATTAACAAACACATTTGGAGATCTGAAAGGGATATCGATGTAGGGTGTAGCTACCTTGGAAATAGCTTACCCTTTAATTCAACTAATTTCTGGGATGTTTGGAAATTTCGTGATGACATTCGACCATTAACAATACGCGACGATTTGGAGAGAAAATTAAGAAGGTCGCGCAAACCACCAGAGTATTTTGACATTAAATATCCGCATTTTGTAAGAAAAAGACGCGGTAAATATTACGGTATTGTACTTGACTAACTTAGAATCGTGTTAACTTCTATACTCTTTTTTTTCATTTTTATAGTAAAATATGTATGTTGTTTTTAATATTCAAACTTGTGAAGATTGCTTTCCTGTTAGCTTATGTATGCAGGTTGTTTCCGTCTGTGGTCAGGTTATTACGGAGGAGGTATTCCACATTAAACCACGACACTATTTACAACGAAAATATATTGACGAGCGAAACGACGGAACAATTAGAACTGTGAACGTTTGCACAGCACTCAAGTATTTATTTGCTTACACGAGTGAAAATGCGGTGTATGTAACAATCCGAAAACGCGATTGTGTCAATGCAATTATGGTTGCCATTGCGCATCTTTATTTAAATAACATGATGGAAACAGACGAAGCAGAATATATGTTCAAGCAATTGATCTATATTATGGTACATAGTCATTGCCTTAGCACAAATGCACTGTCGTATGTTGGACTACCTTCGCCAAATGAAAATCAATTGTTTTCATATCCTACAATCACGGATTTATGTGATAGGTTTCATGTACAATATGAACACGAAACGCATCCTTTAGGTTTAGTGTCATTGGCTTCCCAATGTTATTTTATCGGACGGGAATTGGGTGTCTATTGGTTTTAGGGTAACACAGGAGGAAGTGGTTTCTGCGGTGGTTGTGGCTGTTGTTCTTTATCACATCTTGCAAGTTTATTACACATACTTAAAAAGATGTCCATAACCGTATTTTGTTTACATTTAGATTTACCTAACCATTCTGAAATTATAAAAAGGAAACCAAATATTCCCGTTGTAATTTCAAAAGTAGTTTGTAAGTCAACTGAATTTGTAGTTGTAACGTTCATTGTACTACTTAATTTTACTTGTAAGTAACAAAATTTAATACATGATTTTAACATACTCGACCTTTAAGTAAGTACAAACGAGATACCTGATGCCATCGTAACGTTGCAAAAAATATGCCGCATTTCTGAACACTTTAAATGGTGCAGGGCGTGACAAACATAACAAGAGACACATAATTATGCTTTTGTCCTCGTTATTAGTGTAAAATTGTATCCTGCGAAGATCTTCAAGCATACGCAACGTTCGGAACGTCAGATACATATACCGTTCTCCTGGAAAGTCGCGCGGTTCAATTTCAAGATGATGTTTGAACAACGGAACATGGCACTGGAGAAACAGTTGGCATTGGACCAAACACGGATACTGAAAAATCATGGATAAAATACCCTGATAATGTCCAGAATTATCAATGTACAATCCGCCCAACCACATATGAAATTTGTCGTCAGTTAATGCAGCGTAGATATCTTTAAAAATACCAATTAATTGAGCGTCAAGTTTACTTGTTCGTTCACGACGCTCAAATGCTTCATTCATCGTCAACATTTCAAACACTTCACAACCACCATACCGATCGTCGCATATTGCTGCCTTTGCATTAAAGGGATTGTCGTAATGACAACGAATTGCCGCCAACCCGGTTACCTGAATGAGCGCGTCTAATTCGTCGACCCTGTGCTGCGGCCCTTCCCAGTTTGCGTTTCGGAACATTGGACTGTTGGACATGCGTGCCATTTGTAATCTTTAAGACTTCGATCCTTCGCTCTTCTGCGTCTTCAACTGCTTTTAAATGGTAGAGTGATTTGTAATCAATACAGTACGTTTTACTGTAGTGACAAGGGTGATCAAAACCAAACAAATCCAAATAGCAACCAATGCAAACGTTTCCGTAAAAACGATGACAGTAACTCCATGAAACGTGCTTATAACAAATGTCGCAGTAAAAATCACGCTCCATGCTAAACCATCGTACCCATTGCCAATGTGGCTTGAAGAAAAAGTCGCAATTGTCCTTCACACATGAAAAGGGAAAGCGATAAAACTTGTAGTGCTGGTTACAGCGGACCATGGCCTGAATTCGAATCGCAGCGCAAATCTTAGTCCTCATTCTTTGACAACGCAAGCGTAACTTTACACGACGTTGAAATTGGACAAAGGAACCAGGTTTCGACTTGTTGTAGTACTTACCAACACCCAGTATTTCGAGGTTGCACTCATAATCCATCCAAATGTCCCACATCCGCCACCAAGACTGAATGAGAATGATTGCATTGAGACGTTCCTTCTTCCGTCGTTGCATTGCCTTAAAAACAACATCCAGCTTCCTCTTATGCAAATTATCCCTGTTGGCTTGATACAAATTAATTCGCTTAAGGCGTTTCTGTCGCTGTCTGAATTTCCTGACTCCACAAGCATTGCACAACATACCGTCACATCGCTTCATCGGTGTGTGTGTAATGCCACAAGCAGCGCATGCCCATGTAGATATAGGAACGGGTTCGAGTTCAAGAGTTGGCTTTGCAAGAATTTGAGAACGGGTGTGTACCATGGTTAATTTTATATTGTGGCGTGTTGACTTGGTGAGCAAATCAGAAAAAGACAGGCAGTCAAAAAAGTTATGTAAATTTTAGAAAAGTTAGATGATTTTTTAAAAAGTTATGTAAGTTTTACAAAAGTTACATGAATTTTTTGCTAGTTAGTTAGATTTGATTTTTGTATTTTTAACTCGAAGGTCAATCAGTTTTCGTTAATTACAAAACAATTCATTTCTCTCCATTACACAAAAATGAGTCGACCTGTCACTCGTTCACAAACAAGGGCCGGTCAATACCGTCTACAACCAGTTGAAACTGATATAAACAGAAGGGCACGCCGGGCTAGGCAGAACAGACTACAAGAGCTACTACGTGATGTTGCGGAAACGTTTGAAGAGGATATCATACGTACACAGGACATTAAGTTAAATGCAAGGTCATTTAGCGACTTTATACAGAATGTGGTCGACACCGCTCAAGATAATGACCTTGATACCCAATTACAAAGGGTTATTGACAGTGGGGAAGGGGACAATTTAATGGTTAATGAGGAATTGACTCAATTGTTGTACGACAGAGGGCTCGGTGGGCAGTACCATACCACTGTGCGCTTCAAGATTACATGGAACCGTGACACGCAAGGTCGCACCTTTAAGTTTGGTTTCCTACATAAACGTTTATCTGTTGAACTTCTACGACAATTTGCAGATGAGATGATGCAAACGTTTGGTGCCTTTTTGCAAACCTACTACGAAATCGGCGAGTTTGAGATGGATGATACAGCATTGGACTTATCGACTGTGCGCGTCGCAAGACGCAATTTTATTCAACAAGTGTTGGGAGATTTTACTTTGGAAATGCCAGGATGTATACCTATGCGCGATAGTGGGACATGTCTGCGCGATTGCATAACGTATTGCTTACATTATTTCGTGCAACACAAAGGAGCATTTAAACAATATACAAAGACACCTTTCGAGATGAGCGAATATGAAAAGCGTCAATATATCGACACATTAGAGAGAAATGAGATACCCTTCAGGTGGTTTACTGAGCAAGACAACTATTTAAATCTTACTTTGGAAGAGTTCAAATTTAGAGCAGAGGAACACCCTATTCTAAAGCAGATTCGTTGGAAATTCTTTGACTCACAAAACGTGTTACGATACGAGTTTGGAAGCCATAATGGCAATTACGTGATGTCCTTTCGCTGTTACGACGGTCATGTCGAACCTCTTACGTATCAGATGCAGGTACGCAACAAATACTTGACTATGAATCGAAAAAAGCACAAGAAGAAAACACTCACGCAGAAGAAAATAACTTTAGATTCTGGAGACAACCAACATCACGGTTCACTCAGTAAGCTAGGTGAAGTAGAGGTTATCGAGGGCGTACGTTGCGTCGTCGATGAAGAGTCACAAACCGTTTACATCAGCGGGAGTGGTCGTATGAATGTCTTCCACCTTATTTCTCCAGGGTTCATGCGGCACTTCCGTCAGTATCAGCTCGTAAAGATGATTACAAGCTCAGCAGACAAGAGCACTTTTGAGAATTGGCCGAGAGTGATTGAATTGTACGAGGAAGATGTTATTGATTGGGCAAGAACGCCAGCCAACACAGTGTATGTATGTAAAGACGGTGATGTACAGAGGCGTCTTATTAATTACCTAGAGACAGAGAGAAGGTATCCATTAAGTGTAAAGCAGAAGGAATTGTCGGTCACCGAGTTTCAGACATATAAGCACGTCTTAGTAACAGCTAACGAGTTAAGGGACGTTTGGGTTCTAGCTAGAAATTTTAAGGCAAAGACAACCAGTTCCCCTGCGACATTCTGGCTTGAACAGTTTAAGAAATTCTGCAGAGAATCACGACTTGGTGTACCTTATACTTTGGCTCATCCCATACTTTTACCACTTCTCACAGACAGTGCCTTTCAGTCTGGTCCATGGGTAGCGACAATCAATGACATTAGTGGAAGCCTTTTGAGTATAGACATGTCTAAATGTTATCCCTATTGCCTGAGTGAATTATGGTCTGTTCCATTATTAACTACCTCGTGCTACGCAGAAAGAGTCGAGGAAGATTTCGAAATGACCCCTGGGTATTACTATGTTAAAGTCGCTGATAATATCGCACTCGAATGCTTTACGATTTGTGGGTGGTATAGTCATTCTTTTCTGCTTGCATACAAAAAACTTTTTCCAGAATCCAATCTTCGTATACTGTTCAAGATAAAGTGTCAGAAGGTAATAGCCGCAAAGTCATTCAATGGATTTTATAAAAACGCATTAAGCGTAATGGAAACCAGTAACACCCTGGGTCTACAAAAAAGCTTAAATCATTTGATTGGCATCTTTAACATACGCGACAAGAATTGTAGGACTAAAACGTGTTATTCTGCAACTTATGACGGTGCACTAGCGGATTATACGGATAGTCTTGTCCGCGAGAACGTGTTTGTCAATAAACTTGAGAACGAAAATGGCGACGAACTTGGTTATTTAACATCGTCACATGATACAACAATACCCTGGAAAAGCTTGTCGCATATATCAAAGGAAGTGTATGATCTTAGCCATGTATTGTTGATGAAAACGGCGAAGCGTGTAGAAGAGCTTGGTGGCAGAATTGTGGGTGTACAGACTGATTGTCTCCATTTTGCATATGACAATGTCGATTTGGAATCATTGGTACAACAGGAAGAATGGTATGGTGACAATCCGGGTCAATTTCACATTGAACACAAAAGTGTGGATAAAGTTGAATCAATAGGTTTCTATCACGATTATAAGAAACAGAGATGTATACAAGTCGAAGATGAAATGGCACCCTACTTTCTGCCACATGAAAGTATACCTGAGACAATATTAGAACGTCATTACCATCAACAGTTTAACATCGACATGGATTTGCCAAAAGATGAATTGTTACGCAGATATGGAGATTTGACACGGTTCCTTGCAACAAAAGTCTTAGAGACCGACGGAAACGTTCTAATTGAAGGTGACGCAGGTTGCGGTAAGAGTTTTCTTATTAAAGAGGTCCAGCGACAATTGCATACACGGTTGGAAGAGCACAAGATACTACGGGAGTTTGCTTCAAAGATAAAAAACGACGGTGAAGACGAATTGACCCCGTTTGACATGGCACGGTATATGTTTCGGGTTCGGCATCCTAGGTACGAACCAGACGCAGACTTATTAGGATATGTTTATTCGATTCCAGGGTTGCAAGCCCTTGTTGATGACCACACTCGATATGTTTATACAAATGACTTTCACTTCCTTTCCAAATCAATTGACGATTACTGCTTAATGGCCCCTACACACAGAGCGTGTCTTAATTTAAACAGCGATATGAAAAAGGCAAAGACTGTTGCAAGTATGTTTCATGTTACTAACAAGGGCACAGCAACTACCTTTGCAAACATGCGGCAGTATACTTACTGTATCTGTGACGAGATAGGATTTCTGAACGCTCATCAGCATGCTTATTTCTCTCTCTTTGACACACGCTTTATCAATGTCGGTGATTTACACAAGCAATTACAGCCCCCTACAGAGGACAATGACTTTGACTTAAGTAAAGCTGATCCCTACTTTAACAATAATTACTCATTGCGAATTATCCTGACAGATAACAAGAGACAGTATACATGCGATTCCAACGTTTGTGACCCATTGTTTATTACCAAAGTCCATAGGTTATTCCAAGATCCACCTAAAGATATCGTGTCAGTAGAAGCGTTTGTGGATATATTGAATGACAACTTCGAACTTGGTATTGCGTGCAGTGACAGGGAAGAAGATTGCAATGGTACGACAGTCGTCACACCTTACAACAAATATAGAAGAGTCTATAATCACAAGAAGATGATAGAAGCCATACTCATGTTACCTGATGATTGCTGTGTACAATGGTATGACCCTGTCAACTTTGGTGACCCATACCAGCAACGTCTAGCATTATTTGTGGGAGGAGAATATATATGCAGGTCAGATAAATTCCATAAGGACTTAGTCAACAATGAACCGTTTACAATAACACAGTTAAATGAAGATATTGTAACTGTAAAAAGCACATTAAGTAATAGTCTGAGTGGCGGGGAGGAATTGGAGATAGAGCTGTCGAAGGTTAATATACCTGTGTGTCTCACTTTGGGTTATGCATTGACAGATTATTGCACGCAAAGTAGTACAATACACACCCCCATAACTCTTATAGGACCACTGTATAAAGAGGACATGCGGCGTAATCTCCACACGGCTTTGACACGAGGAGACAGCAGGTTAAACCAATTCTCATTTAATACGTTCTTAGACAAAGAGTTTCGAGAGAACAAGACAAACGCAAAGCATATAAACACAAGACTTCTTAGTAAATCATTGGGTCATTGCACGGGTTGTTGTCGCCCACTTTTGTATAGACGAAGTAGTATCCACGTGGTACGTTATTGGACTGCCGATGACAAGCCTTCCGTTTGCATATGCTGTGACAAATGTTACGAAAACAGAGAGACATACAAACTTACACCGTACGTTCAAAAGCGTAGACGTGTTGAGTTAGTAAGCGAAAGCGAGAGTGAGACAGAGTATGAGACAGAAAGTGAAAGTGAGAGTGAAAGTGAAGAGTCAGAGAACAATGATTATGAAATAACAGAGAGAGTCTTACCTAGTATAAACACACAGATTATAATGGAAGAAGTTCCTTTCAAGCGTATGCGACAATATACTAAACAGAAGCTGGTCGACGCCGGTGTGAGAAATATAGACACAGTGATGCACGATTTACATCGCTGTCATAGACTGAGTCGTTCTGAAGGCGGGTCCGATAATACTCAGAATGTCTTTATAGGATGGAGTTTACAGAACAAACGTGTAGGTAGTTCCTATCACACAGAGCTCGTTAATTAAGAAGAATATTTAATAGTAGAAGTATAATAAAT
>CENT01086644.1_pt1 | contig 12442 bp, 10 predicted proteins | sample 530141 | NCBI WGS metagenome assembly CENT01 (sample SAMEA2591074, study PRJEB7988) | marine metagenome | isolation source: saline water (ENVO:00002010), including | reverse complement strand
TGTGTATTTTCCAATCCCTTTGGAACAGATTGATATTATCAAATATTTCTTATAATTAACAAGAAAAAGAATAAAATGACCGCTTGTCGTAAATATTCACTCAATGTTGCGTGTTTTCAAAATTTTGTGCTAGTATCCCATTCGCTCATTCGCATATAAAGTTGCTTATGAGAGACAATTTGCAATACATGGACGTAAGGGGAATGCCCCCGGCTACAAGGAATATTAGTCATGCAAAACTTTGAGGAAACGCTGATCCTCTTGAAAATCTATTTTTCAGGCATCTGGCAGCGAAAGCGTTATGTGATGGTTTCAATGTGGGGCGTTTGCGCCTTAGGTTGGGCTGCTGTATCTACAATGCCAAATCAGTACGAAACTAAAGCAAGAGTTTTTGCTGATACATCGAGCATCTTAAAACCTCTCCTTAATAACATTGCAGTGCAAGGCGATACTGACAATGAAATTCAGACGATTTCTCGAACCCTTTTAACGCGTGAGACTCTTCAAGACATCATGCGCCAAACAGACATGCACCTTAAGTACACCACACCCGAGATGTATGAGGCGCAGTTAAGCAGTCTTAAAGATGAGATAGAAATCTCCGGCTCTACTCGTACCAATGTTTATGATATCCGCTATCAAAACTCTGACCCTAAACTAGCAAAGAAAGTTGTAGAGCTAACGATGCAGAACTTTGTGGACAAAAGTGCTGGACGTTCTCGACAAGATTCAGGTGTTGCGACAAACTTTCTTCAAGAACAGCTTGAAAAGTATGAATTAAAATTACGTGAATCTGAAAGTGAATTGGCGAAATTTAAACGGGACAATCAGACCACCATGCCTAACGGGCAATCATACTATTCTGCCTTATCGGAGACAGAAGGTGTATTGTCTGAACTAGAAATTGCCATCGCAGAAAAGTCTGCTGAAATTAAAGGGCGTAAAGACCGCTTTATGCCCGATAGTGGAGAAGAAGCCGACGCAATTGTCGAAACGTCTTATGATGAGCGTTTATCTCAAATGAATACGTATCTGGACCAGATGCTTATCAAATACACCGAGCGACATCCAGCCATCCTAAAGCTTAAACAGAATATCGCTGCCATTGATGAGCTTAGGAAAAAAGAACAGCAAGATATCTTAAACAGCGCTGCTAAAGGCGCAATCCCCTACTCTAGTGGTAAAAATAGCAGTGACTCTACAGCACTACAAAGTTTTGCGCTTGGTATCAATGAACTGGAATCTGAGCGTGACGCCCTGCTAGCTAGAAAAGCCAAGATGGAAGAAAAGCTCGAAGATTTGAAAACTAATCTTAGCAACATGCCTGAAATCGAGTCTAAGCTCGCTGAGCTCAATCGTGACTATTCGACAAACATGAGTCTTTACGAGAAGCTACTCATGCGTCGTGAATCTGCAATGATCTCCACTGAAGCTGATGAGAAGACGCAACAGGTAAAGTTCAAGGTTATTGAGCCGCCTCGCGAGGCGATATCTCCTGTGGGTCCACCACGTATTATTCTATACGTAATGATATTTATCTTCAGCCTAACCATAGGTATTGTACTTGCGTTCCTTACGAGTCAGACATCTGCCCGTGTTACTGGATTTACCCATCTTGGGAAAATAGTTGGAACGAGCAATATCATTGGACGACTTGAGCACGCAAACAGCAAAAAGATGAAAAGGGTTAAACGTGCTAAAAGCCTCACGTTCATACTTTCGACAGCTGTGCTCCTTAGCATTTTTGTAGCACTAATCGCGCATGAAGTGATTTACGGTCAATCACCTATGCTGTGGCTTAAATAGGGATAAAGGAAAAAGTTATGGATAACTTACACAAGCCAAAATTACGATTCACCGACCCTAAGGGTATTACCAAGATTGGTGAAACGGATAATCTTTCTATTGCAGTGCGTGAGGAATTCCGTTCTATCAAACGTGAAATTCTAAAGTGTGCATTTCATGCTGAAAGTCTTGCAGAACAAAGTGATATTTTACTAGAGCCTAAAAATCGAATAATGGTAACTTCGATCACAGACCAGGCTGGGAAAACGTTTATTTCTTACAATTTAGCGAAAAGCATTTCTGACGAACAAGATAAAAACATCCTACTCGTTGATGCAGACGTTATTAACTCCACGCTGAGCAAAACAACAGAGCCTCAGCCAAATGAAGGGCTAATTGATTACCTCTCGTACTCTGATGCAGACATAAGCGAACGCATCTATCACACAGACCGTGAAAACATGCGTTTCATGCCGACCGGGCAAGATCACTTTTTAGCGAATGAATTGTTTTCTAGTGACAAAATGACCGTTCTTATGGATGAATTCCGTGATCGCTACCCTGACCGTCTTGTTATCTTTGATGCGCCGTCACTTCTGGATGTAAACGAATCTGTATCGTTGAGTGAGCACATGGACCAAATCATCATCATCGTTGAAGAAGGTAAAACGAAAGAGCGGGATATAAAAACTGTACTTTCACGCCTTCCTAAAGGGATCCGCGTTCACTTCATCCTAAATAAAACGCTACACGGTAATGAGTGGCGTGGACATCGTCGTGAAGCTCCGCAAGATAGTGGCTCTCACGGCTCTAACGCATTTCTATAAAGGGAATTATTTATGTGCGGTATTGTAGGCGTTGTTAGTAGTACGCCTTGTAAAGACTTTTTAATCCGAGGCCTTAAAAAACTAGAATATAGAGGTTATGACTCATCAGGCATGGCTATCGCTGACTTGGATGGAAACGTGTCTATTGCCAAGGCGATAGGCGCTCCTGTCCATCTTGATAAGTCACTCCACGAGAATATCGATAGTACCCTAGCTACAGGAACCGTGGGACTTGCCCATACACGCTGGGCTACCCACGGTGTAGTAAGTGAAGCTAACACTCATCCTCATTCGTGTGGACGTGTAACGCTGGTGCACAATGGCATTATAGAAAATCACGCAGACATTAAGGCTCAACTTTCTGTTTCAATGAAATATAACTATCAGTCCCAGACCGATAGTGAAGTGCTCGCTGTATTGTTAGATCATTTGATGTCTAATGGTGAAACTATGCAGAGCGCTATTCAGAGTATGTCTGAAATGGTGAAAGGTGCCTACGGCATTGTCGCGATCGATGCTAACAAAACTGACGAAATATGGGTTGCTCGAAGTGGTTCACCTATGGTCATTGGTTTGGGGGAAGATGCTAACTATGTCGCCTCAGACGCATTGGCCCTAAATGCCTTTACCGAGAATTTCGTATATCTTGATGAAGGCCAAATTGCATGTATTAAACAGCATTCCTACCAAATATACTCAAGTGTTGGAGAGCCTCAGTCCGCTCAAGAAACTCATATTCCTTATAAAGCTGATTGTGATAGTCATGTAGGCTATGACAGTTTTATGGCGAAAGAGATTGATGAACAACCTGACGTTATAGAGCGTTTAATCCGAAGTCATGTTGATAAATCGGGCATTAAAGCGGACAGCGACCTCTTCCTGATTAAAGGTAAGCTTAGAAATGTTAAGCAATTACACATTGTAGCATGCGGTACCAGTTACAATGCGGGGCTGGTAGCCAAACATTTCTTTGAAGATTATGCCGGGATACCTACTTCTGTAGAAGTGGCATCCGAATACCGCTATCGCGCTGTAGCCGTACCAGAAAATACCGCTTTTATCTGTGTTTCCCAATCAGGGGAAACTGCTGATACTCTAGCTGCATTGCGCAAGGCAAAGGAAAGCAAGTATTTAACCACACTGACACTATGTAATGTAGAAACGTCAGCGATGGTAAGAGAAGCTGACTTGCATCTTACGCTTCAAGCGGGGACTGAGATTGGCGTAGCGTCTACCAAGGCTTTCACTACTCAGCTAAGCGCTTTTTTAATGCTGGCGGCAACAGTTTGTGAGGATGAAGACAAGCAGATCTCTCTTATCGATAGTCTTCTGCGGCTTCCTGACGATTGTCGTTCTGTGCTTCTGCTAAGCAATGAAATAAAAGTAAATGCAGCTCCCATCTTCGAGAAAACAAATAGCTGTCTTTTCTTGGGACGTGGAGAGCAGTCTGCGATTGCAGCCGAGGGAGCGTTAAAGCTTAAGGAGCTTTCATACATCCACGCAGAAGCGTATGCCGCAGGAGAGCTTAAACATGGTCCTCTTGCTCTTATAGACAACGAGATACCTGTAGTAGTTAATGCACCTGGCGATTGCCTCCATGAAAAGTTGGTATCAAATATTGAAGAGGTAAACGCTCGTGGCGGTCAATTCGTCATTTTTTCCTCTAAAGACGCTGTAGTTGATCTTGATGAAATGGTTAATATTGTGATGCCTCCCCTTCCGTTAACGACAGCATGCATTACATACGCTATTCCGTTACAGCTCCTAGCGTTTCATGTAACTAAACTTCGCGGCGAAAACGTTGATAAGCCGCGGAATTTGGCGAAAAGCATTAGTGTGGAATGATGACACCAAATATTTAAAGTCAGAAGCAACCAACTCATTTATTTTAAATTAGTTGGTTACTTCTATTTCGGCATTAAAAAAACGCAAATCTGTGATGTATAATCATCAATAGAACTTAGATAAACATACATGAGGGTGGGAATACCCTTCAACTAACTAAAAGGTATTTCAAATGGAACTTGGAACATATCTATTAGCCGGTGGATTTTTGATTATTTTTGCGCCCTTAGCAGCTTTGATTGCGCTGATATTAAAGGAAGATCAGAAAGTCGTTAGTGAACTTGAAAGTGCCTCTGATTGTGAATCGGAAGCTCAGTCTGTTCGGAACGAATCCGGGCTGACTAACAAACAAATTATGTACGTAGAGGCATTATCCACTCTGGGCATGAAAGCGAAGGGAGCTTTTACGTTATAGGCAGAAGCGTTTAGGTAACTGGTTAAATCCAGTTACCTAATATAGCCATCAATTTTTAAATAATGCTGCATGAACTCGGTTCTATCTATAATCCCCCAATCATGAAGAATATAAAAACCTAAGCGCCCCTTTCCTTCCGCATCATCATCTCTTACAAAAGAAATAGACATACCGTATTCATTCCTAAGGTTAGCTATTTGCCGCTTTAAGGTTGACTCAGGTATGCCTGTTTCATTACTTATATATTGAAGAGTTGGTTTTTTCGTCCTTGAAAGTACATGAATGATGTCAAATTTCTTTTTTGCATCGCTTGATATATTCATAGAACTTCCCGCCTAAAAGAGGCATCACAAAACTATAAAGACTTTATACTTACCAAATCGATTTCCGAAGCTAGCACTTTAAGTACTTTGCTGTTCTTTCCAGTAAGTCGAACATAGACTTCAGATGGGTTATCGCAAGCCCTATCCATTAAAAGAACGCCTTCTTTTACATCTTTTTCGGTCGGCACATTCACAACGATTTGGACATCAGTTGGATTAACTGGATACCAATCGTTTGTTTTCTTAACTTCCTTTGATGAAACACGCTTAGTCGCATCATCAAGTTCTGTAGGTGTCGAAGTATCTCCGACGCCTTCCGAAACCTCGGGAGATTCTACCGTTTCATTTTGATTCACGCTATGGCTTTCATCATTAACTGCTTTACTTTGTGAAAGAGTCTCACTCGATTGGCTCTCAGTATCGCCATGCAGTTCTTCTTGAACGGTAGCAACAGTAGCTTTATCTAGCTCAACTGCACCCGAATCAGCCTCTTCTTGAGCGCGCATCATCTCTTTTGCGTCGTTATAAATATCACGACTTGATTTACGCGTCACACCATTTTCTAGTGCCACTTTACATACACTTTCACATCTCTGTGGGTCTATATCAAATAGCTGACGTAGATTGTTTAGTGTTTCAGGATCTCTTGTTACCTTATGGTCATAGAGAACGCGCACACACGCTGGCATTTTTAGTAATGCCAAATGTTGAGAGATGTACGCCTTACTCTTCCCTAGCTTCCGAGCCAATTCCGCTTGCGTAAGACTGGGGTCAGCATCAAGTGCGTCCTGTATACCTTGGGCTTCTTCGAGGGGCTTTAAATCCTGTCGCTGCATGTTTTCAATGAGCTCGCCAATTATCTCATTAGAGCGTGTCTGCTCCTTATAGTTGATAATGATATCTATCGTATCGATACCAGCTAACTGTAGTGCACGCCAGCGCCGTTCACCTTTTTGAATGACATATTTACCATCACTGTTTCTTGGAGAAACGATAATCGGAGATTGCTGGCCTTCATCTTTCATAGTTTCAGCTAGACCTTCGAGTTCATCAAACTCTTTTCTAACCTGCTCTTTAGAGACGACATCATTAACACTTACTGTAAGAACTTCCTTTCTCTTAGTGTTCATGGCGTTGTTAGCTAGTTGTGATAAATTTTTTAAATCTTTAAGTGCCATAATTTACTTCGCCCTTTCTAAAAGTTCTCTCATCACCGTTTCAACTTCACGAGCGGCTACATGTCCATAAGGCAATTCCCAGATGGGTTTGCCATCTGTGATGGCCGTATCTAATGGTGGTCGATGCATTATTTTATTTTTGAACATCATTTCAGGGATCGCATCTTGGAGCACCTTTAGAGACCTTTCATGGTTAACAGAACGGTCCATGTCGTTGATGATGATGCCCACAATATTCAATTCATTGTTTTGGTTTTCACGGATTCCGATTATAGTACTTAACAGCCCTTCTACACCATCGATGGCAAAACCCGACAGTTTAACAGGGCATACTACATGAGTTGTCATTACCAACGCAGCCACCAAATTTCGACCCAAGCTTGGGGGGCAATCAATGATGACGTAATCATAATTTTCGAATATAGACGCAAGGTGGCGCTTGGGGTTTAGCGCTTTATCTAGGTCAGCAGCCTCCATTTCGAACAATTCGGGGTCATTTTGAGGAGTGTGAATCAAATCGATTCCGTGAGGACACTCCATAATTTCAAGACCGTTCAAGTTCTCTTTAAAAAGATCCGCAGTTTTCGTTCCGTAAAGTGTTGGCTCAAATGAACCTTTTTCGTCGACAACGCGCGGAGCTAGTCGGCTTGAAGTATTCCCTTGGGCATCCATATCCACAACCAGAACTTTCTTTTTCTTTTTGCTTGCTAGATAAAAAGCGGCTTGAATCGAAAGCGAACTTTTTCCTACACCACCTTTTTGGTTTGCAAAACTAAATACCTTAGTCATAAGCACCTCTTTCCTTTTCTTATTTGTTTCACATGTGAAACGCATTTGCAGATATTGCTCGACGCTTCTATATTCGTTCCTGTGACTATAATAGCCGCCGTAAAACGATACTTCAATATGCTTTTTTAACCACATAAACTAAATATTAAAAAGTAGCTCATTTTAGTATCATATTTTAATATTGCCGTTCTGATTAGTGTTTTTAGCAAAGAAATCGCACGATGATTTTTTATTTGACAGGTCTCATTTTCAAACTTATAGTTCACTCCGTTGGAAGTCACATCGCAGTTCCAATCGCACAACTTGTTAAATGGATTTAGTAGTAAAGGAAGCTCACATGGAAGTTACAACTCAATGGCAAGATAACTGTCTCACCGTTCCGGTTAATACAAGCAATGGCAGTAATTCTCTTTATGAAACACTAACTGATGCACATACCGTTGCCTCTTCTCAGAGCGCAAAAGAGGGTTGGGCAACCATCTTCCAGGTTGACGAAAAAACAACTATCAGCTCTATCGACCACCTGTCTAGCCTGTTTGACTTTGAAACATGGGCAAAAAATAAAGGCTGTGTTTCTCTTGCCATTGTAATGCCAGAGGCGATGCTCGATAACTATGAGGCCATTACCCCATTGCTACAGCTTATGCATCAGCGTGCACGCGTGTTTTTCAATTTAGAAGATGCGCAGCAATGGTCAATAGAAATGAAGCAAGCACGACGTCGTGAGCTCCTGCACTAAGCTGTAAACCAAACACCTAGAGAGCCGCTTTTAAAGCGGCTTTTTTTATGGAAAATCCACCATTCCCGTGATAATATTAGTTCGCTTTAACAAGGATTTAAGGCTCGAATGAAAAGGATTTTATTATGTGCGGTATTATCGGCGCTGTTAATTTTAACGATGAAGATTTAGGCATCAGCCAAAGCGCTTTATCAAAGCAAATGTCAATTATGGGTTATCGTGGCCCAGACGCTCAAGAGCAATGGCATCACCCATCACACCCCGTCCGTTTTGGTCACCTAAGACTTAGTATTCTAGACACTCGACCCGAAGGCAATCAGCCTATGCATCTGGAAACAGACGCAGGCACACTTTCCATGGTTTTTAACGGTGAAGTGTATAACTACGTAGAAATACGCGAGGAACTTGAAGCCCTCACTGTTAACTCTCGGCCAAAATACACATTTAAGACGACGACTGACTCCGAGGTTATCCTAGCTGCTTACGCTGAATGGGGAGGCGGTTGCGTTGATAAGTTTAACGGCATGTTTGCTATTGCAATCTACAATGATAAAACGCGTTCATTGTTTCTACTTCGCGACCGTATAGGAATTAAGCCTCTTTATTATGCGCTTACTGATGACGGCATTATTTTTGGTTCAGAAGTAAAAGCTATACGTCCTCTTCTAAAAACGCTGCCTTCACTACAACTTCCGCAGATAAAAAGTTATATGCAGTACGGGTATGGTATCGGTGAGGATACCTGTGACGATTCGATAAAGCGATTACTGCCCGGCCACGCAATGACGATAAATTCTTGCGGGAATGTAATCTATCGATATTGGAAAAATAAACGCCCAAGCAAAGGTGGCAACCTTTCCCGTTTAGGTTACGACGAAGCCGTAGCGAAAGCGCGAGATATTTTTGATGATTCTCTACGCCTACGCCTCAGAGCTGATGTCGACATTGGCGTGTTTCTAAGTGGTGGATTAGATTCTAGCGCGGTAGTAGCGGGGCTTCACAAGCTCATTGGTGATAAAAGACAAATCAAAACATTTTCCGTTAAGTATGACATCGGCGAATATGGGAAAGGTTATGATGAATCTGTTTATGCCCAACAAGTATCTCGTATGTTCAATACAGATCACCATACCTACACAATGACAGCCGAAGACTTCGAAAGTTATATTCCTGAGTACGTAAGGACCATGGATGAACCTGTCACAGAAGCGGCAGCCATTTCATTACATTTTGTTTCAGAACTGGCCAAAAAGCACGTGACTGTAGTTCTTTCTGGTGAAGGTGCTGACGAAATATTTGGTGGCTATGACCTATATCTGTATATGGAAATGCTGGAAAAAATTAGACGAATCGTCACGCCAGCTGGAGCTTCAATGATCAAAGGTTTGGCTCAACGTCTATTGCCTGCGGGAAATAAAGTACGCAAATATGCTGAATTAGTTTCAGTCCCATTTGAAGAGCGTTACCGCGGTATCAGTGTGTATGACGAGTCATATCATCAACGCCTACTAACGAGCAATATTGTAGATGCTAGCGATACGCATCAATTGTTTGCTAAAAGCATCATGGACGAAACTCAGGGGCAGGATTTGCTGAGCCGGATGCTTGAATTTGATACCCGGACATGGCTGGTTGATGATTTACTCATTAAAGCTGACCGCATGAGCATGGGGTCTTCACTAGAACTACGCGTTCCGTTTCTTGATTACAGAATGGTAGAATTTGCGGGCTCCTTACCGCCAAATTATAAAATTCGGCGAGGCGACTTTAAATCTATTTTGAAAGACATGTTTAAAGATGAGCTTCCACCTGAAATATTAAGGCGTAAAAAGTTAGGTTTCCCTACCCCACTTTGCCTTATGTTCCAAGGTCCGCTGAAAGAATACATTCAACGACGCTTACTAGATGGCAATAAACTAGGATTTTTCTTTAATCAAAGCGAAATTGAAATTTTATGCCAAGAGCATTTTTCTAAAAAAGCTGACCACCACAGGATCTTGTTTCAACTTATTATTCTTGCAGAATGGGTTGAACAAAACCATCCAAGTTATCTGAAGTAACCAACAAGAAGGAGAAATACATGGAACGTATTCTCGCCATCAGTACTTTGTTTCCTACTGATAAACTAGCTCATCACGGTGTGTTCGTATTTAACAGATTAAAAGCGATGTCAGCTCTGTCTAACACAGAAGTAACGGTATGCAATCCAATCCCAACTTCTTTGCTTCACAAATTGATGCCACGTTATAGGCATCAGCAGTCAGTTTGTAAGCGACGTTCTGTTGATGGTATGCATATCTATCATCCTCGCTACCATACTATTCCAGGCTACAACAAAGACAAAGAACATGTAAGTTTGACAAAAGCGGTTCTTCCGTTTTTGATGAAGTTACACAAACAGCATAATTTCACTCGAATCGATGTGCACTGGACTTATCCAGACTTACCACTTGCTTTAGCATTTGCCAAAGCATCAGGCTTACCCTGTTCTTTAACTCTGCGTGGCCTAGAGGCTTTTTACTTAGACGACCATGATGGTCGGTCTGACCTGATCTTTGAGAAAATAGGTGAAGTTGATCATCTTATATCACTGAGTCAAGAGATGCTGGACATCGCTAACCAAAGCAGTTCATTTAAGGGCGGGCACGTGGTAACTAATGGCGCTGATACATCAAGGTTCAGTTATTTCCCGATGTCCCAAGCACGACGTGAGCTCGGGTTACCTCGCGCTAATGTAGATGTCCTTATTGGAGTAGGCTCTCTCATTAAGCGGAAAGGGTTTCATCACATCATTGAAGCAATCACTATTCTGAATCTTGAAAAGAGAAAGCATAACCCAGTGCGATATTACATTTTAGGGAGCGCTGGTTTAGAGGGTAACTTCGAAGCCGAGGTTAGAAAGCAGATACGTCGCTATGAATCTTTGACGGGGCGTGAGGGGGATATCGTATTAGCCGGTAATATCGAAAACGAAAAACTTCCGTTGTGGTATAACGCGGCGACCGCTTTTTGCCTGAGTAGTTTTGGAGAAGGTAGCCCTAATGTACTGACAGAAGCTCTTTCATGTGGTTGCCCAGCAATAGCTAGCAACGTTGGCGCAGTTCCAGACATTATGGAGCGTTCTGCCACTTCAGGTCTTTTAATTAACAATCAAAAATATGCAACAGTATCAAAAGCGGGCGAACAATGGGCTGACAAAATAGTTTCTATTTTAAAAGAACCTCAATCTCCATGTGCACGACAAGCTCTTGCTGACAAAATGGCTAGCTATACATGGGAGTGGTGTGCGCAGCGCTCTCTTGATGTTATTACATCCCGTTCAAAGGATGCAGCATGACAAGTACTTCTTTTTTGCTCCTTGTTTTTGTGAATACGGGGATAGCTCTGGGCTTACTGTTTATCTCTACAATTAAACATCAGGACTCTCAGATTAAGGCCCGCTCTGGCCTTCTCTTCTCAGGTTTTTTCGTGTGGTCTGCGCTTTATTGCGTTCTACTGTCTTATTTTTCTAACTACCTCATATTCGGCGTTGTCGGAGAAGCAGTTAAAAACATATGCCTCCTTTTATTCGTTTACTACCTCTCTAAAGGGAAAATTAATCACTCACCAGGTTTATTTTATATAACGGCTATGCCCGCTCTGTTGATGCCATTGCTTCTGTTATTCCCTATAGTCCCCCAATGGGCTGTTACTTTATATAGTATGGCGGGTATATCTTATTGTGTTGGTACCTTACTTTTTTGTGAGCGCGCCTTTCATGTCTGTACTCGGTCTGATGGTAATCGAGAATTACACTTACTGTTTGGCATTGCGTTTATTATGGCCGTTGAGTTTTTCATATATTGCGACTCACTTTTCTCATCTAAACTGACAATAGAACATATTAAATTGCGAATGGTGTGCGTCTTATTTGCTCTCCCTCTCATCTATAAAGGTATTAATAACCTCAAACGGACTCCGCTTAGATTCTCGTTATCGAGGCCTCTCGCTTTTCATGGCTCTATAATGGTTATTGTAGGTTCATATTTACTGGCTATTTCACTGCTTTCCACCCTATCCAGCTACTTTAGTTATCAATGGGACCATACCTCAAAAACTATTTTATTCGCCGGTCTAGCATTTCCAGCAGCTTACATCCTTTTATCGAACAGAATTAGAAGTGAAGTAAGGGTTTGGGTTAACAAGCACCTTTTCGCAGGTCAATTCGACTACAGGCGAACGTGGTTAGAGCTTCTTGATACATTTGACCCAACATTATCTAGTGAAGACGCAGTTCAGTGTGGACTGAAAGCAATTCTCAATGTGCTTGATCATACTCGTGGGGCTTTCTTCACCTACGACCATGAAAGCGGTGTCGCTAAATCCATTGGCAAAGTGAATATGGATGTTTCTGAGGGTTCAGAAGTCGAGATTGAGCGAATACTGTCTCAAATGAACAATTCTAAAGAGCATTGGATAGTTGATATTAACGAGCTTAAAAGTACTCCTAGTGCTTATTCGATGATCTCTAGCTCCGCAACCCATTTAGATAGTGACAGTGT
>CENT01097530.1_pt1 | contig 12461 bp, 13 predicted proteins | sample 530141 | NCBI WGS metagenome assembly CENT01 (sample SAMEA2591074, study PRJEB7988) | marine metagenome | isolation source: saline water (ENVO:00002010), including | reverse complement strand
GATTTGATTTATTGTCAAGAGTTACTTTAAAAGAGTTTGGAAGTGAGTATGGGAATGACAATTGGGGCTGGACAGACCCAGATACGGGGGTCGAATATGTGCTTAATGGTTTAGATGATGGAGTGGGATTTGTGTCGATTGAAGACCCAGAAAATCCCGTATATTTAGGGAAATTACCTACAGCTACAGATCCAAGTCCTTGGAGAGATGTCAAGGTATGTAACAACTACGCGTTTATCGTGAGTGAAGCTCAAGACCACGGCCTGCAAGTCTTTGATTTAACTCGACTTCGAGGACTAACCGAAGTTCAAAATTTTTCAGCAGATGCCGTGTTAAACGATTTCGGTAATGCACATAATATTGCGATCAATGAGGATACTGGATTTGCGTATGTTGTTGGCTCCCAACTTTACAACGGAGGTCCAGTATTTATTGATATCAACGACCCTAAAAATCCTTCAGTTAGTGGTGGCTTTGAAGCAGCTTCCTATACTCATGACGCACAAATCGTAGTCTATCAAGGGCCCGATTCGAATTATACAGGCAAAGAGCTCCTTTTTGGCAGTAACAGTGATGGTGGAGCAAATAATAGGGTAGTTATTCTGGATGTGACCGATAAGGAAAATCCAGAATGGATTCAGTCCATCTCTTATGAAAATGGTGGTTACACTCATCAAGGCTATCTTACTGAGGATCACCGTTATTTTTTACTTGGGGATGAGTTGGATGAATTAAATTTTGGGTCGCCTACCTCAACCAAAATATTCGATTTTACAGACCTTGCAAGCCCAAAATTTCATTTAAATTATTTTGCAGAGGTCAATGCCATAGATCACAATGGCTATAGCAAAGGGGATCAGTTTTTTATAGCAAGCTACACAGCAGGTCTTAGGGTATTAGATATCAGTGGAATTCAGGAAAAACAGCTCGAGGAGATGAGTTATTTTGATACTTTTCCAGAACACAATAGGGCCTCTTTTTCAGGAGCTTGGAATGTATATCCCTATTTTCAAAGTGGAGTTATTGCGGTTAATGATATTGAATCCGGTTTGTTCCTTTTAAAAGCCTCTGAAAATTAATGAGGGTTTTACTAAAAGGCATCTCGATCTGCTTGCTCATAGGTTGCTCCCCTTCTATGGAGATGGATTCGACTACTCTGATTCCAATCAGTGGAAACTGGGATTTGGTCACGACTTATGGCGGTAGTGAAGAAGACATCGCTCATGGAATTACTGCCACAGTAGATGGAGGGTATATACTCGTTGGAAACTCCAAAAGTACAGATGGTACATTTTCAAATAAAAACCGTGCAGGCAGCGATGTTTTTTTAATGAAATTTAATGCTTTAAATGAAGTGGAATGGACTTCAACTTATGGAGGCTCTGAAGACGATCGAGGACATGATGTGGTTCAACTAGCAGATGGAGGCTTTGCGGTTGTAGGTTACAGTCAGAGTAGTGATGGAGATGCTAGTAGAAATAAGGGCCAACACGATAATTGGGTTTTCAGAACTGATGCCTTAGGAAATTTACTTTGGGAAAAAAGCTTTGGGTTTTTAGGTCACGACCATGCGTATAGTATTATCTCAACCTCCGACGGAGGTTTATTTTTCAATGGATTTTTAGATGTTACAGCCTCTAATAGAGCAGGTCAAGATGGCAAGGTGCAACTCACAAAAAAACATGGAGTTGGAGAATTTTGGTGCCATAAATTGGATGCAGATGGAAATCTTCAATGGAGGCGTTATTTTGGAGGGACAAGTAACGACCGCTCTTACGATGCAATCGAGACAAAGGAAGGTGATTTTGTTTTAGTTGGAAGTTCAGAAAGTCAGGATGTGGATATTACGAACCCTAAAGGGGAATACGATATTTGGGTGGTAAAAATTGACGCCAAGGGAAATTTACTTTGGCAGCGTTCCGTAGGAGGAAGTGGTTACGATATTGGGACGGCTTTGATTGAAGCAAATGATGGCGATCTATTGATTACTGGCCAAAGTTATAGCCAAGACAAAGATATTACTGATCCACTTGGTTCCTCTGACGGGATCTTGGTTAGGATGTCTGCTGAAGGAGAATTAAAAAAAGTGCAAAATTATGGATCGAATGAATTTGATAGCGTAAAAGATATTATCCAAAGAGCCGACGGAACTCTTGTAATGGTTGGATACAGCGGGTCTGGAGAAATAGAAACAGGTGGTGTTTTAGATAATGATGTTTTTCTTTATTTTACATGTATTGATTGCACCTTGGTAAATATATTCAAAATTGACGGCGAAGGCCTTGATATTCCTGAGAAAATTGCCATAACCACCAAAGGGCAAGTAATTCTTGTTGGAAGCACCAATAGTACAACAGCTCCTTATTCAAATCCAGCAGGAGAGAAAGACCTTTTTGTTGCCATTTGGAATTAAATTCTCCAATGAATCCATAGCTTAAAACAATTGTAATTGGTCTCAAATCGTAATAAATACGCTATATTTGTATATTATTTAGATTAATTCTTTATTAGATGATAAAGGTTGCTAAAACAGCAAAAGAAAAAGTTGAGATGCTCATGAAAGAGGAGGGTTTTAATCCGTCCAAAGATTATGTTCGTGTGGGTGTAAAAAGTGGAGGTTGTTCGGGGCTTTCGTATGATCTTAAATTTGATCATACACTTCAAGGCGACGACAAACTTTTCGAGGACAACCAGGTTAGAATTTTAGTAGACAAAAAAAGTCTACTCTACCTTATTGGCACTACCCTTGAGTACTCTGGCGGTCTCAATGGAAAAGGGTTTGTCTTCAACAACCCTAACGCACAGCGAACTTGTGGCTGTGGAGAGAGTTTTTCATTATAAAAAAAGAAAATGGCTTATACTGAAGAAGAATTAAAAAAAGAATTAGAAACCAAAGAATACGAGTATGGTTTCTACACGGATATTGATTCAGACACCTTCCCAATTGGTCTGAACAAGAAAATTGTAAGAAAAATTTCTGAAAAGAAGGGAGAACCCGAATGGATGACGGATTGGCGGTTAAAAGCTTTTGAATCGTGGTCTGAAATGACAGAACCAGTATGGGCGAACGTCAATTATAAAAAACCTGACCTTCAAAAAATATCGTATTATTCAGCCCCTAAATCAAAGCCCAAATACGAAAGTTTAGATGAGGTTGACCCTGAATTGCTCAAGACTTTTGAAAAGCTTGGTATATCAATCGACGAACAAAAAAAATTAGCAGGTGTGGCTGTTGATATAGTTATGGACTCCGTATCTGTAGCGACAACATTTAAAGATACACTTGCTGAAAAAGGGATTATCTTTTGTTCAATCTCAGAGGCAATTAAAGAGCACCCCGAATTGGTGAAAAAATACATCGGGAGTGTCATTCCTCCGAAAGACAATTATTACGCTGGACTCAACAGTGCAGTGTTTACTGACGGCTCGTTTTGTTATATCCCCAAAGGCGTTCGTTGTCCAATGGAATTGTCGACCTATTTTAGAATCAATCAAGCTGGAACAGGACAGTTTGAAAGAACTTTAGTAATTGCTGATGAGGGAAGTTATGTAAGTTATTTAGAAGGATGTACTGCTCCTTCTAGAGATGAAAACCAGCTGCACGCTGCTGTAGTTGAGCTCATAGCTCTCGACGAAGCTGAGATCAAATACTCTACAGTACAAAACTGGTTTCCAGGAGATAAAGAGGGTAAAGGTGGTGTGTTCAACTTTGTCACCAAGCGTGGAATTTGTCACGAGCGATCAAAAATCTCTTGGACTCAAGTAGAAACAGGATCTGCGGTCACGTGGAAATATCCTTCCTGTATTTTAAAAGGAAATCATTCGGTTGGAGAGTTTTATTCAATAGCTGTAACCAATAATTTCCAGCAGGCGGACACAGGGACAAAAATGATTCACCTTGGAAAAAACACCAAGAGTACAATTATTTCCAAAGGAATATCTGCAGGAAAATCTCAAAACAGTTACCGAGGCCTAGTTCAAGTAGGATCAAGAGCTAAAAATGCAAGAAATTTTTCTCAATGCGACTCCCTTCTCATGGGGAACGATTGCGGAGCTCATACCTTTCCTTACATAGAAGCCAAGAATAACTCTGCACAAATTGAACACGAAGCAACTACTAGTAAAATAGGAGAAGATCAAATTTTTTACTGCAATCAAAGGGGAATTGATACTGAAAAGGCAATTGCTTTAATAGTAAATGGTTTCAGTAAAGAGGTTTTGAATAAACTCCCAATGGAATTCGCGGTAGAAGCGCAAAAATTATTAGAAATCTCCCTAGAGGGATCAGTAGGATAAAAAAACAGCTATGTTAACAATAGAAAATTTACACGCACAAGTAGAAGGTAAAGCGATTCTAAAAGGAATTGATCTGGATGTAAAAGCGGGTGAAGTCCACGCAATTATGGGACCTAACGGTTCGGGAAAAAGTACACTTTCATCATTAATTGCAGGGAATGAGGAATATGAATTGACCAAAGGGAAAATGTTACTAAAAGGAAAGGATTTATCTGAGATGGATGCTGAAGAGCGTGCACATGAGGGAATTTTTCTTTCTTTTCAGTACCCTGTTGAAATCCCCGGAGTTTCCGTTACTAATTTCATCAAGACGGCGATCAACGCGAATAGAAAAGCTAAGGGCTTGGGGGATATGCCTGCAAGTGAGTTACTCAAAAAAATACGAGACAAAGCCAAACTTCTAGATATTGATTCTAAATTTTTATCTCGTTCTCTTAATGAAGGCTTTTCAGGAGGAGAAAAAAAACGAAATGAAATTTTTCAAATGGCCATGCTTGAGCCAGCACTCTCAATTCTTGATGAAACAGATTCAGGACTTGATATCGATGCACTTAAAATCGTTGCTAATGGGGTGAATAAACTCAAAAGTAAAGACAATGCAACTATTGTCATTACCCATTATCAAAGATTATTAGACTATATAGTGCCTGATTTTGTACATGTACTATTTGATGGTAAAATTGTTAAATCAGGAACCAAGGAACTCGCCCACGAATTGGAAGCCAAAGGTTATGACTGGATCAAAGAATTAGCATCTCATGGAGTTTAAAGAGAAATTAATTTCATCTCACCTGGCTTTTGAAGAAGACCTGTATCAAAATGAAAGTGTCTCTCAAGCAAGAGCCACTGCACTTAAGGTTTTTGAAGAGAAAGGTTTTCCCTCTAAAAAAGAGGAGGCATGGAAATACACTTCACTGGAGGCTCTAATTAAAAAAGATTACGCCCTGTTTCCTAAATCTGAAAGCAGTATTGAGGTCAATGATGTAAAAAAATACTTTTTGTACGATACTGATACCTATAAAGTAATTTTTATAGATGGTGTTTATAGTCCGTTTTTATCTAATACTACCCATGACGGACTTGATGTTTGTTTGATGTCTGCTGCGCTTTCGAAGCCAAAATATAGAGACCTCATCGACACTTATTTTAATAAGATAGCTCCTGAGGACGACAGCATGACAGCACTCAACACTTCATATGCTAAAGAGGGCGCTTACATTTACATCCCTAAAAGTGTAGTCGCTGAAAAGCCCATTGAAATTATTCATTTTTCTTCTGGGAATGAAAGTGCCTTGTGGTTACAGCCAAGAAATTTAATTGTTGTTGATGAAAACGCTCAAGTTCAAATAATTGAACGCCATCAAAGCCTTAAAGAACATCCTGTAGTGACCAATTGTGTTACCGAGATTTATGTTCATCAAAGCGCTTTTTTGGATTACTACAAATTACAAAACGACCTTCCCTCAGCCTCCTTGATTGACAATACTTTTATAGTGCAGGAAAAAAATAGCCATGCCAGCGTGCATACCTTTTCTTTGGGAGGAAAACTGATACGCAATAACTTGCGTTATTTCCACAAGGGTGAGCATATCATGTCCACACTTAAAGGGGTTACCATTTTACACGACAAACAACACGTAGATCATGCTACGCTTGTCCATCATGCGCAACCCAATTGTGAAAGTCATCAAGACTACAAAGGAATATTTACAGAGCGATCGGAAGGCGTATTTAATGGACAGATATTGGTTGATAAAATAGCCCAAAAAACAAATGCATTTCAACAGAACAATAACATTCTTTTGGATGATAAGGCTACTGTAAATACAAAGCCTCAATTGGAAATTTTTGCCGACGATGTCAAGTGTTCTCACGGATGTACCATCGGTCAACTGGATGAGGAAGCATTATTCTATTTAAGGTCTAGAGGAATTCCAAAAAAAGAAGCCAAGGCTTTGATGACCTATGCTTTCGCAAATAATGTACTGGAGAGTGTACAGCTTCCTTCACTAAAGAAGCGAATCAACGGTCAAATTGCGAAAAAACTAGGAGTTAATCTTGGATTTGAGCTTTAGATGTTAGACGTCAACAAAATCCGTGCTGATTTTCCCATACTTTCACGAAAAGTCAATGGCCAACCCCTAGTGTATTTCGACAATGCAGCAACCTCTCAAACCCCCACACAGGTTATAGAAGTAATTACAGATTATTACACTCGATTAAATTCCAACATTCACCGAGGAGTTCACAAACTGAGTCAGGAAGCTACAGAGGCTTATGAAGCGGCTCGTAAAACAATACAAGAACATTTTAATGCCGCTCGTGCCCAAGAAATCATCCTTACCTCAGGAACTACAGAAAGCATCAACCTAATTGCTTCAGTCTATACCAGTTTATTAAAAACAGGCGATGAGCTACTGATTTCTGCTTTAGAACACCATTCCAATATTGTCCCTTGGCAGATGCTCTGCGAACGAACAGGGGCTCAATTAAAAGTCATCCCGATGACCGAAAGGGGAACCTTGGATATGGAAGCTTTCGATACGCTTCTAAATTCGAAAACTGCTCTGGTTTTTGTCAATCACGTATCCAATGCTTTAGGTACGGTGAATCCAATCGAGCAAATCATCAGTAAAGCTCATGCGGTTGGTGCAGAAGTTCTAATTGATGGGGCACAAGCCTGCCCGCATATCAAACCTGATGTTCAAGAACTAGATGCAGATTATTACGTTACCTCTGCTCACAAATTATGTGGCCCTACTGGCGTAGGAATGCTTTACGGCAAAGCGGAACTACTTAACAAACTACCACCTTATCAGGGCGGAGGAGAAATGATCGCTACAGTTACCTTTGAAAAAACCACTTATGCTGACCTCCCGCATAAATTTGAAGCTGGAACACCAAATATAGCAGGAGGAATTGCTTTTGGAGCCGCTTTGGACTATATGAATTCCATTGGTTTCAAAGAGATAGCTGCCTATGAAGAAGAACTACTCAATCATGCTACAACTGCATTAAAACAAATTCCTGGAGTAAAAATTTACGGGGAAGCAAGTGAAAAAACCGCAGTAATCTCTTTTAACGTAAAAGGGATTCATCCTTATGACATCGGCAGCATATTAGATCAAATGGGAATCGCTGTTCGAACCGGACACCACTGCGCCCAACCGATCATGGATTTTTATCAAATTCCAGGTACAGTAAGGGCTTCTTTTTCATTTTACAATACTAAAGATGAAATCGATCGAATGGTTGAAGGGCTGAAGAAAGCAATAAGCATGTTGCAATAAATTAATACATTTATATATGGAAAGCATAGCGGAGAAACAACAAGAGGTGATAGAAGAGTTTTCCTTATTCGAAGACTGGATGCAACGCTACGAGCATATGATTGATCTCGGAAAATCACTTCCTTTAATTGCAGAGGAGTTTAAAACCAAAGACAATATTATTAAAGGATGTCAAAGTAAAGTTTGGGTCCATGCTGCTTTGGAAGAAGACCAATTGGTGTTTACCGCAGATAGTGATGCAATCATTACCAAAGGAATTATTGCCATTTTAATTCGTGTATTTTCAAATCAACACCCCAAAGCAATTTTGGAAGCAGACACCGATTTTATTGACAAGATTGGATTAAAAGAACATTTATCACCCACTCGAGCAAACGGTTTAGTTTCAATGATTAAACAGATTAAAATGTACGCAGTGGCTTATCAAACTCAACTGAATTAGAACAAATGTCAGATACATTAGATACCGGCGCCTTAGGAGAAAAAATTGTCAATGTTTTAAAAACAATTTACGATCCAGAAATCCCTGTTGATATATATGAACTAGGCTTGATTTACGATGTGTTTGTAAATGAAGATTCAGACGTCAAAATTTTGATGACATTGACCACTCCTAATTGTCCAGTTGCTGAATCCCTTCCTATGGAAGTCGAGGAGAAAGTAAAATCTTTAGACGAGGTGAAAAGTGCTGAGGTTGAGATTACTTTTGACCCCCCATGGACTCAAGACTTGATGAGCGAAGAAGCTAAATTAGAATTGGGGATGCTATAGGCTATGAGTTCTTCCATTGTCAATAAGGTTGCAAAAAGTCCATTGATCAATATTGATCTAGAGGAATGGATCCCAGAGGGTCAAAGGACATTAATAGACTTAGCACAGTGGTTAGAACAAGGATTTTTACTTAGAGAAAAACCCTTTAGAGAAGGTTTAAAGCAGGAGGATTGGGAAAAATATCAAGATCATCATGTTGCAATTCACTGTTCTTCAGAGGCGATTATACCAGCATGGGCAGCATTGTTAATAACCAGTTATTTACATCCCTATGCTAAAGAAATTGTGATGGGAACTTTAGCTGATCTTGAGCGACATTTATTTGCTAAAATGATTGCAGAACTTGATTTATCTCCTTTTGAAGACAGGCCCTTAATGATCAAAGGATGTTCAGATACTTCTATTCCTGAAGATGCCTATATACAATTGATTCAGCGATTACAACCCGTTGCCAAAAGTTTATTTTACGGAGAAGCCTGTTCTTCCGTACCTTTATGGAAGGCAAAAAAGTAAGGTGAAAGCTGAGCAAAAAAAACTTTTAATTATTTCTTACTACTGGCCTCCCTCTGGAGGTTCTGGAGTACAACGATGGATGTATTTTGCAAAATATCTGAAATCCTCAGGATGGAAGCCCTATATACTTACAGTAGATGAAAATGTTGCAGCCTACCCTGTAGTAGATAAAAGTTTACTGAAAGAAGTAGTGTCTATTCCAACTATTCGAACCCAAACTCGAGAGCCTTTACGTTGGTATTCTAGAATAAACACAGCTTCTGAGACGGCGGGAATACCACAAGGTGCAATCCAAACAAAAAGTCTTTTTGGGAAGTTTGCGGCTTTTATTAGGGGAAACTTTTTTATTCCTGATGCTCGGAAAGGATGGCGCCCTTATGCCCTTAAAGCGGCAGAGGATCTAATCCAAAAAGAAGGAATTCAAAGAGTAGTCACTACGGGTCCTCCCCATTCAACCCATTGGGTAGGTGCTCAACTGAAAGATAAATTTGGGTTAAAATGGACTGTTGACTTAAGAGATCCTTGGGTAACACTTTTTTATAATAAGCAACTGTATCGAACGCTTTGGGCAGTAAATAGAGATCGAAGCCAAGAGAAAGCTGTCCTCAAAAACGCTGATGCTGTTCTGACCACAGTAGGAGGAAATTTTCACGAATACCTTAAAAAGATTGTACCCCATCAAGAATATTATGCCATACCCAATGGGTATGATCAAGACTTGATAAAGTCTGTTAGTACAGATCAGCTTTCTGAATTTCATGTGGTTTATACGGGTTTATTGACCGAAAATCAAAATTATCAAACGCTTATTCAGGTTCTTAAACAATTCCAAAGTAGTCATTCCATTTACCTGTCATTAGCAGGTCAAATTCATGGAGAAATTCTTATAGCATTTAAGGAGGAGTTGCCAAATATTCAACTTAAACATTACGGGTATCTGCCCCATAAAGAGGCCATCCGATTGATGAAAAGTGCAGATTTGTTGTTGAATTTTATTTTTATTGGCGCTCAAAAGGATATGATTTCAGGAAAACTATTGGAATATATTGCAACAGCAATTCCCATTTTATCTATCGGAGACCCCAATTCTGAAGCAGGAAAATTTTTAAAACAAGGTACAGCGGCAGCCATGTTTGAAGCAGATCAACTGGATAAAATTCAACGTTTTATTGAAAAAGCAATTAAAGGAAAAGGTTTACTAAAAAACCGTTTTCCTGACATTGAAAATTGGAGTAGAGAGGCGTTGACAAAACGATTGGAGCGAATTCTATTGTAGTCGATTTAGGATTCTTTAGCTTCTTCTTTTTTTGATCCCATAGAACCGACGAGCAATCCAAGGCCTAATCAAAGAAAGATACTTCCTGCAAAATATAGCGCATGAAGTGTTAATAAAAAAAATCCAGCACCCAGTCCTATAAAAAGACCACCCCCTACAGCCCAGTCTCTATTGATTTTTAGCATGACTTTTAAGTTTTAATTAGAATAAAAACCCAAAATATAAAATTTAATGGTAAAGTGCATTACGCTCAATATAGTTCAGTATTGACATGGGTAGGAGGGATTTTACATCCTTACCTTGACGTAGGATTTTTCTGATACTCGTAGCGGTATAATCAAGTTTAGGGGCATCGACAAAATGGATATTGGGGTGATCTAAATACTTAGCTGGAATTTCATTTTTATGTTCCCTAGGATATACATATAGGTCTACAAGTGACACTATTTTTTGAGGCTCTTTCCACCGATCAAAAAAGGCCAAGTTATCTTCACCCGTTAAAAGTATAAAACGAACCTCCGGTTCTTTTTCACAAAGATATTCTAAGGTAGTAATCGTATAGCTGGGTTGTGGAAATGAAAATTCCACATCAGAAAGTGTCAAATTTGAGAATTCAGTTATAGCTAGGCGAACCATTTCCAATCTGTGGTGCGCTGCTTCAAGTTCAAGATCTTTTTTAAAAGGATTTTGGGGACTCACTATAAATCGAACCTCGTCCAAACTACTGTGTTGCAAAAAATAGTTACCCAAGGCGAGGTGTCCGTTATGAACCGGATTAAAGGTGCCAAAATACAGACCAACTTTTTTCACAGTATAAAGGTAGGGAATCCTCTAGGATTCTATAAAATCACTTACAATTTGTAAGGCCTCTTTTTTAGCAGTTTCCAGATCTTCGTTGATAAGGATATAGTCAAATTTAGAAGCAAACTCCATTTCTAAAGCTGCTTTTTTTACCCGTTCTTCAATTTTTTCTTCGCTATCGGTTCCCCTTGAGCGAAGGCGTTCTTCCAAAATATCAATTGAAGGAGGTTGAACAAAAACGGCAAGTGTATTTGAAGGATATTTTTGTTTGATGGTCATGCCCCCTTTGACATCTATATCAAAAAGAATGTGTTTTTCTTGTTTCCAGAGCCGTTCTACTTCAGAATTTAGCGTTCCATAAAACAGTTTTTCATAGACCTCTTCATATTCTAGAAATTCATCAGCTTTTATCTTAGCTTGAAACTGTTCAACAGACAAAAAGTGATAATCTACTCCATTTTGCTCATTAGCTCGAGGAGTTCTTGAAGTTGCGGAAATAGAAAACCCCAAAGGGAGTGATTGAGAAAGGAGATAATGTACAAGTGTTGTCTTACCACTTCCAGAAGGTGCTGAAAACACAATTAGCTTTCCTGTTTTCAACTACAATACGTTTAACAATTGTTCTTTAATTTTCTCCAGCTCATCTTTCATCTGTACAACTATTTTTTGAAGCTCAGAATGATTTGCTTTTGAACCAATCGTATTGATTTCTCGACCAATTTCTTGAGCGATAAACCCTAATTTTTTTCCAACGGGCTCCTTACTCTTCATGATTTTTTTAAAGTAGTCTAAGTGATTTTTCAACCGAACTTTTTCCTCGGTAATGTCAAATTTTTCAAGATAAAAAATCAGTTCTTGCTCAAACCGATTGGCATCGATCTCAATTTTTAAATCAGCAAGTGCTTCTTTTAATTTTAGCTCAATTTTTTGATTTCGTTCGGGGTCAATCTTCTTTATGGCATTAAGATGATCTTCTATTAAGTTAATTCTTAGAATAAAATCTTTTTCAAGTTGAGCACCCTCATCTGTACGGTAACCATTGATATCTTTAATGACGGTATCCAAAAGATTAAAAACAATCTTTTTTTCAGTTTCATCAAGAGAATCACGATCAGAACTAAGAGTATCAGGTAAGCGCATGGCTAAGGCAAGACGCTCGCTAGAGGTACTATCTCCCAAGGCTTTTAGTTGTTCCATATAGGCACTTACAATCTGCGTATTTATTTTTGTAGGTGCGTTTTGGCCATTGTATTCTACATACATAGTTAAATCTATTTTCCCACGGAACATTTTACTTGCGAGGCGTTTGCGAATTTCAGGATCTAGTTCTCTTAAATAAGAGGGTGTTCGCAAGTTTATATCTGCGTTTTTACTGTTTAAAGCCCGTATTTCTATGCTGATGCGTTTATCCTCCCATTGGGTTTCTTTTTTTCCGTAACCCGTCATGGATCTAATCATACAATGATTTAATTATAGTTTTCGAATTTTAATATTTCTAAATGAAACTTTATTAC
>CENT01097836.1_pt1 | contig 12499 bp, 18 predicted proteins | sample 530141 | NCBI WGS metagenome assembly CENT01 (sample SAMEA2591074, study PRJEB7988) | marine metagenome | isolation source: saline water (ENVO:00002010), including | reverse complement strand
TAGCCATAATATTGCTCTTATTAAAAAATCAGTTTGAAGTTATATTGTTTATATTAATCAAAATGATTTACGAAGTCAATAAATTTATCCGAGTTAGACGCTGTTTTGTTGCGAATTCGGCCCAGTTAGCATGACGCTAGGGATGATTGGAAGACAGTGCGTGTAGAACCGCCGCCTTTGAAGAAAAGCGGCGTTACCGGCTTTTCTATTTGCTGTGAAGTTTGGGTCATTGCTATTTCTCATTGTAGTGTGTGAACGCTGATGGTGATCAAAATGATTTTGCTAGTCAAGCGTTGTTTGTGAAATAGCGATTTGGAGTAAAGCCCTGAGGCACTTGCCTCAGAGTTTTATTGTGGGAATAGCCAGGGGCACGTTGATGGCTCAAAAGGTGTTGTTGGGTCATTACTGTAGACTTGCAGACCGGACAATGTACCTTGCTTGAGTGCCATCATATAAAAGTCTAGAAGATCCGTTTCTGCATCGCTCCAATTTGAAGCCCTGGCAGTTTCGTTAATGACTTTAAGGCTGTCTTTGTGCGTAAGGGAGAAGGGGTCTATGCTTTTCTCTGTTAGAAACAGCGCGTTATCCTCTTCTTCTGTAACGGCGTGACAAACAACGAACTTGTTCGTTGTTACATCAAGTCGCACGTGAGGGCGGCTTATATCCTGCCCAAACAAACCGTTTCTGTGGTAGACGGGGCCTAATGGGGTGTAGGCCAGTGATTTATCATTCGAACCAATATGGATATATGGCGGAATAGGCAAGCCCTTGCTTAAACATGCAAGGAATCTGGCACGTGTCTCCACATTCGGCGACTTTATGTCGTTAATGTGTGGCAAGCTCACGCATTCTTCGAGGAACGTGGATACATGACATCCACTTGTTGTTGATGTGAAAGCTGTTTGCATTTTTATGCCTCTATCTGAGTTCTAAGTACTTGCAGTTTTTCAAAGTGCTCTTTAGGTAAAGGCTTACCCGAGTAATTAATGCGCTCAAAATAATTGACTTGATCAACAAGTGAAACGCCTTTCCCCGACTTATAAGCCAGCATAGCTTGTGTAAGTGTGCGCTTTTTTAACTCTCTTTGGTCGGGTAGAGAAAAGTGCTTCGGGTTATTGAAAAACCATTCTTTTCCTTCATGTAAAAATGGAAGTTCGCCCGCGAAAAATTTGAGGCCGGTGGTTAGTCGCTGTTTTCCATCCACAACATTTATAAGATGTGGATTGGTTTCATGCGCACTAACTGCGACTTTACCAATGTCGTGCCCGGCCAAAAGCGAGTTTAGGAATGCTTGCTGCTCCTTAGTTTCCCATTCGTACGCGCGTTGATATGGCTGATCGAAATTCAGTGCGCCCTCATTGTTCAATGACAAGAAGTGATAGATTGTAGATTTATCAATATAAACTTCATAGGGTGGTTTGAATTCATCTAGATTTATCATTGGGAAAAACCTTATATCGTGTGAGTGTTATAGGGTGCCATTATACATGACACCTGAACAAATAACATCATTTTTGTTTATTTGTTATATTGGTCGGGTAGCCAGGCATGCTTATGATTACCTTTGTTTTTATCTACGCTTAGGGATGAGGAGGTGACAAGTTGTCTGATACTAGCAGTGTCGCACTCAGCGTCCATGAGTGAGCCAGTCTGAAGTGCAGCGCCAAGCCGTTGGCGAAAGCCTAATAACTCAACAATCATGTCATCTAAATCGGTCAAGAATTCCAACTGATTATTTTTGTCATCAAGGTCAAGTCGCACACCGTCTTCAAAGGCTTCCTTTAAGATGTTGAGCGCAGCATTGGCACAGTTGGTACCCATGGCACCATCTAATTCGTTAATCTGCTCTTGTATGTGTACAGCAGTAATAGGGTTATCCATAGAGTTTCTCTTTCGTGAGTGGTGAAAAGAGGGGGAGTATTTGACTAGCCCCCTGCATGTCATTAAAACAGGTTGACGTGCGCAAAGATGTTATAATCTTGCGGATACATGCCTTGTTTAGTGCGCTTTACATGTATGCCTATTGCTGCAAGCTCAGAGGGGAGCCACCATTGCCGCTCAGAGAATTGAACCTGGCACCATGCTTCATCTTCGGGCTCTTCGCAATCTACGCTAAGCTCGGCGTATGTGAGGCAGTAACGACTTTCCTTGCCATCAACACGACAGAATTTATCTTCTGCTCGGTCAATACGAATGAAGTGGCGTCCTTGTCCTTGAGCGAGCAATACTGAAGAACGAGGTAGGTTTTCCATCGCCGCATCGCATTGCGTGATGGGGGCTTTTTCCTGATAATTAACAATACTCATTGTCTATCCTGTGCGTGTGAATTTCTATTGTTGATATTAATCAAAATGATTATTAAAGTCAAGTCAAACGATAGACATAGAAAGAAAAAAGCGCCTAATGACGCTTTCAACGGGGTATCAGTGTTAGATTAAAGAAGGCCTGTCTTGAGTGATTTCCAATGCGTAGGTAGTTACCTTAACTTTTTCTTCGACTGCACCGCAGCATAGGCAGCGACGCGTTGCTCCATATGGTAATGATTCCAGTGATGCCTTGCTCAAGTCCCACTGATGATCAAAGTCATGCAGTGCGCAACGTCCATATTTGGTATATGCCTCAATAAACGTCTCTGTGATATCTTCCCATTCATCTGTGCGATAGTAGCGGTGGCTATGGTCGGTAAGTTCAAATCGCCCTTTGTGTGAAGTTAGAACGCGATTTAACTCCATACCAATGAACGCTCCATCAAAGAAGCCGCCTATAAACAACTCTTTTCTCTCATCAGCACCATTACCAATGACGCCAGAAAAAATACGATTAAAACGGCTGTTATCTTTAAGATATCGATGTAAATTATGACTGTAGAACGGCGAGCCATCTTTAGGTCGAGTTTTAGTTGCGGGTTTGAATTGGCTGGCAAGAAGCCCTGATGTCGGTTCGCTCATGGATATTCCTCTACATATGATTTTATTATTCATATGTTAATCAAAATGATTGATAAAATCAAGGCGTTAATGTAGTATAATAACGATAGATAATTACTGGAGATAGGGAATATGGAGCGTTACCTAAAGGCTTATGTTCAGATCGATAGCCCGGAATATGCAGCATCGCTTGTTTTAGCCAGGGCGGCATTTTTGAAAAAATGCCTTGGGATGATTGAGATTGGGCTTTTCACTGAGCCTGAGTTATTAGCGCAAAGGCAAGGGAACGATAACCTCATTAATCAGGGACTACTAAAGATGGGGCTCGGTGAGCTTTGTATTTCATCGGATAAATCAAGCGCTAAAGAATATGAGAATGTCATTTCGGAAGCGCAGAAATTGCTCTTGCCCGGTGATGAGGTAGGGAAAAGCCTGTTTATTATCGTTTCACTGTCAGCGGGGGCGCACTTTATCGTTAACGACGAACAATTAAAATGCCGATTTAGTGATTGGGATTCCTCGTTGGAGCTTGCAGTGCATGACTATTGGCTAAACGATGAACAACGTGCATCTATTGTCCGGCTGAGTTGATATGGAAAAAATATTAGGTGCTATGCCCAAGCTTGCAATGGAGAAAGCCGGAGATTTCCTTCAAGTTAAGCATCACACTGAGGCAAATTGCCGTTTACACAAGCTTGGAGTTGAAGCTAGGTATCTAAGGATGAATAATGAAGCTGAATGAATTTAAAGAAAAAGTGGTTAAGGAAACAAGAGATGTCGTTGCATCCTTTAACTCAAACGACGCATTTGTTGTGGAGTTTGGTGAGTTTTTTGACGAAGACAATGGGCATATTTCAGCATCGGTAAAAATAACCTTTTCATTTGGTAACTGCACGCATAGCCATATTGTCAACGTTGGATGGGATGAGTTCGATGGCTTTGGAATTGAAAATGTAGAGGGAGAAATTTGCCAGTTGGATGAAGTGGCATTGCTCAAGAGTCTGTATGTTGACTTGGCGTTACAGGGGTTGGAAGATAAGTATCTGGTTTAAGACAATTCCAAGCATAAAAAAGCCCAGGTAATTGGGCTTTTTTTATGGGGACTCGGAAAGAGCCTTAGCTTTGATTTGTGATAGTGAGGCTGAAATTATCGCTGTTAACGATGGAGAACTTAGCGTCATCTTCAACATACCATCCTGAGTCACCAAAAAGTTGAGGCGCGATGGAACGGATTCGGTGCATTGCAGTACCAATATCTTTGATGTTTTCTGATGCCGGCACTGAAATTTCAGTGATGGTGCATACTTCAGTAATGACGTCGATAGCACCGCTTGTAATATTTACATTAGCAAGTTTGGCTTTTTTGCTTTCTCCACCATTTTTAGCGGCAACAAAATAACCCCCGGATTTAGGAAGGCTGACCACTGCGGTCTTGATAACGTCATCTAGAGGAAGTGATAATAGCGTGGCTAAGCAAGCACTAAAGTAATCATGAGGCGTCGTTTCCTCTATTTTTGTCCGTTCTTTTAATCTTGAAAGGAACTGTTGCTTTCCATTTGGGTAGCCTGCTAACAGCAACGTTATTTCAGTAAGCTTATCTTTCTTTTTGACAAGGTTTACATCCAGCGTCTTGCTTAGAATTTCAGCCGTGAATGCTTCAGCGGCCAAGAGTGTTTGTTGATCACTAATGAGCGCGATAGGAGAGGTTGAGCTCGTTTGTTCCTCTTGCTCTGTCTGAGTTGGGTATGCCAGTGCGCCGCATATAGGGCACTCACAGTCAGTGTAGGGGGTGTTAGCGGTAAAACGCTGCTCGATATCCATTACAGGCTCAAAAACAGCGCCAGATTCAGTAAAGCCGCAATTTTCACACGTATATAGACTCATCATTCTTCCTCGATAATATGGCTAAGTTGTGTGTGCGTTCCTCAACTTGCCACGATAGTAAGCAAGAAATGAGTTGGTAAAATGAAAAAGAGCGTTATCAGCGACTGTATAACAGTTGCACACAAGCCAGGGTCGCCACCCCGCATCCACCACCAGCGCAAAGCATAGCGTCGAAAGCGTTATAGTAATACTATTAAAAATACTCGCTCATGTCAATCAGAATGATTAGTTTAGTATGCGGATTTTGTAGTGTTGAGGGCAATGGCGGGTTTAGAGGAAATAACCAAAGATTATTTTTTTTGCCATCCCTTTTGACGTTTAGGTGCAGGGTAGCGATAACGAGTACCATAGACGCTTATCATGTTGTCATCGTCAGGAACGCCAGCGAGTGAACTATCTATCATGTAAGCACTATGAGGTGATACTAGGGGCGGGGGGGATAGGCGCTTTAGTATACTTGTTATGTCAGGATTGTCAGTTTCGCCCGTTACCATCACTACAACATTTTTCGTTGTAACATTGTCTAGTTGCACTTTTTCTTCGTCACCCAACTCAAACCAATTTTCGTTAGGTTTTTCGCCCTCTAAAAGCGTTTGAGGGCAGCGGTGCAGATCAGCGTACCTTCTGTCATGGTTAATTTTGAACGTCATTTCAGCGGCCACGCTATCAACCAATATGCCAGGGGGCAATGCTATACTGATAATGGGTAAGGTTTCAGCTGGTGGTTTCGTGACGCATACGACATTACAGCCAATATCCTTAGCTAATTGGATGGCTCGTTGAGTATCGAGGTCTTGCTCAGGGCGGAAAGTTGCAATCTTAGTCATGGGTTAAGCTCTACCAATCTAGATTTTTTGCTTGTTTTTTAACACGTTCAAACGCTGCTTTTCTTCGCACATGAAGTCGATAGCATTGCAGGCACTTTATTGTTAATGGCGTACCATGTTCACATTTTTCCTTTTGAGTATTCATATTCGCTATCCTTGCTAAGAAAAACGCCACTTGGAAGTCAAGTGGCGAATTAAGAGGTTACTAATTAGCTTAGTTTGATACCCTTTGGTTGCTGTATTTAACCGCGTAGGTTGAATCCGCATTGTCATTAACGAACGTTAGCGCTTCAGATAAATTGGCTGCGTCGCTTACGCTATAGCTACCGACTTCAAAAGATGCCGAGATTTCCTCAAAGACTGCGCTGTCAAACGCTTCAAGTTTTGGAAGAACGATACTTGCATCACCGTCGAAATCATCTGAGGTGGGTGTTACATAAACGTTATGAATTATAGAGGTATAGGATTCGCCGTCTAAGAGGGTGTAAGTGGCAGTCGCTTTCACAAAGCTTACGTCCGCTGTACCCTCTAGCAGATAGTCCACTACGCCCGTATTACGCATCTGTGCAGCATCCGATGAAAAGATTGCTCTGTGTGTACCAAATTCAATATCAATGGGCGCGTTAGCATTTACGTTTTCAATTTCGATGAATTGTTTAAAAATCGAATCGTCAAGGCTTAGTAGCTCTGTCGTGCGAGCAAAAAGGTTCAAACCGCTCGGCGTAGCTGTACGTCCGTCAAATGTGACGTCTGCTGAAAGGAAACCTTGCTCTGAACTACTAACTGAGCCTTGGACAGTATATGCATCATCAAACAGTGATACGTATTCCATAGCCAGTCTTTGCGCGTTTACACCAACACTGCTTGCTGGCTCTAATTGTGCTGTGATTGGCGCATCACCATTCAACGTTACTATTGCTGAACCAAAAAGCTCATAACCGTCTGAATCGGTAATGTATAGCTCGTCAACGTCGCAATAAGAAACCGTGATCGTGCGCTGACCGTTCTCTAATGTGCCAATATCATTGATATACGCCTGAGTATAGTCCGGCATCCCTTTTACGCTAACAGTTCTACCTACTGCATCAAGCAAAGTGATCTGCGTATGATTACAGTCAACGGTATCGTCAATTGACTCCTTAAAGTCGAGGAACGGTGAAACTACGTCATATTCGCCAGGCGCTAAACCAATGTAAGAGTCAGCGTATCGGCCTTCAATGTTGCTTGCTTCTTGTCGGCTAGTCACCACGGAAACATTCAAGCCGTTAGCACTCACGTTTTCTAGTGTGATCGGTTCGCCATTAGAAAAGGTGTATTCACCTGTGATTGTTCCACCGTCATCTTCCCATGTAATAAGACTGATTTCTTCATTACCAATACAAACTGTAAGTGTAGGGTTTTCCTCACAATCAGGGTACGTAAATGTGTAAGTGGCTGGCACATCATCTTCGCTATCATACGTAATGACATCAAACGTGCTAATAGCATCACCAATCAAGTAGGCTACGTTCAAATCTTCACCATACGTACTAGGCGCATTCACTTCAATGCTGATCACATCACCGCTTTCAGCCGAGGTTGATTGCCCTGCGTTTACGCCATTAAGTAAAATATCACCCGTTTCTACGACGACAAGTACACTCGTGTCGATGCCGCTTAATGTCAATGGGTCAGTCGTTACGGATTCGCTTGGCTGTGCTGGTGAAATATCGCTAATATCAGTGTTGTCGGCAGCAATATCTACGCCTTGTGCATCCTGACCCGTACCAACGGTAAATGTAGCGCTAACACCACCAATGGTTAATGTGCTTTCAGTTACAGGCGCGACTGGGGTGTTTCCGCTGTTTCGGATAAGATAGGTGTCAGGTGCTTTTAACTGTACTTCTACCGTATCGCCATTGGCTACGTTACCGTCAGCATCAGTCCAATTACCGCCATTAACGCGATACATACCGACGTCAACAGAAATGCTCGTGTCAGCGTTGATGCCAGTAATGGTCAGCACTTCCGACGTTACTTCTGCATTTGGCGCATTATACAGGCTATCACCTAATGAGAACGTATCAGGCGTTGTGTCTGCTACTGGTGTAGTAGGTGTTTCATTCGATGACGAGCCACCGCATGCAGATAGGGAAAGTGTTGCTGCAATCACAAGTGAAAGCGTGTTTAGGTTGCGTGAGTTCATGTGTTTTCCTGTTATTTCGATAATCATTATGATTAGTATATAGGTGGTATAGGTTCCCGTCAACATAATCAAAAAGATTTTTGTGAATTATTTTTTTACCTTCATTGGCATAAACGTTGCAGAACATGTAAGTCCACGAAAGTTATAGCATTAATAGACGGTATTTAAAACTGCGGGTAGAGAGAAAATATGAATATTGGTGATAATATAGGTGGCATATATTTATAAGGCAGGTTTGCTTAGTGCTGGGATGTTCTGCACTCCCAATGCGAGAGGTGTTGACCTTAATAGCTAAAAAAGAGAAAGAACATGAAAATTATCAGGGATGGAAGAAATCAGGCCTGGATGCCTGATTGTTGTGTGTCATTAAGCCAAGTAGAGGGTGTTGACCTTTCTTCGGATGATGTTGTTGTAATTGATACCTACCCTGGTGTGCTGCAACGTCATATTAATAAAGCCATTGAGCTAAATCAGACCTTAATGAATATCATGAGGCAAAGTAGGAGAGGGCGTGCGTAAATTGATGTTGAGAATGGCCAGTATAGCTTTGCTTGGCGTTTCGTTCGTGGCGAACGCGAATTGGGTTGAGCGAGGCTTTGACCACTACGATAATTTAGGGAACGAAACCATCACCCTTACTTACGATGATTTGGGTTCCCATGAGTACGTGAAGCTAAATTGGGATTTGTTTATCATAGATACGTGGGATGGCTATGAAGACGGTTCAAGCAATGCGACTGATTTTTGGGGTTTTAGCGTAGATGGGAATGAATATGTATGGTCATTCCAAGCTTCAGCAAATGTTAGTCGTGATAACAACCCTGATAGGACGGGCGTGCGCTATTATGGAGACGTGAGTTCACTCCCTGTAACCGCCTATCGAACAATTCCTATGGTCATGTACTATGAGAATTACAATGACGGATGGATCATACCGCACACTGGCGAATCGTTAACCATTACTTTTTTTGCGCGAGGTTTGCAATCGTTACATGATGAATCTTGGGCGATTAGTGATGTATTTATTGCCACAGGAAATAGTGAGATAGCATTAAACGAAATTGGTAATTTGCAGGATGTGTCAACGCCAGGTAATCCACTTGTAATGGCGGGGCTTTTATTCCCGATATTATATCTAATCCGTAAAACAAAGAAATAGCCTCGCTATTAAAGCGAGGCCATCAAGCCTATAAATCTTGAACTAAATTCATAAGGTCTTTGTTGGTGTAGCCTTCGCACCATTCATCAAAATCCGTTTCTCCTGATGCTAAATCAGCGTCGAAATCGTCTTTCAAGAGAGGATCGTGCTTTACGATTGAGCGAGCTAGCTGCTCAGTTGTTATAAAAACTTTTTCCACTTTCACGTCAAGTGCCTTAGACAACAATTCAGCTACACTTTCTACTGGGTGATCGTTATGTTCATCAGCGCTTAAAATGATATTCCCATTAACAAATAAGCTAACACAACCAAATGACGATGGAACCGATGTTTGGTCCACAAGGATGGCGGTTGCCATTGTCATCCGTTCTAATATGGCTACTTGTTTCTTCCAGCTTATTAGCGGATCAGTCTTATCTTGGTCACGCGACCATGACCAGATTTGACTTTCACCTTTATCATTAATGCGTAGGCTCTCTTTCCAATGTCCTGTGCCATGCGTGCATACCCAATCAAGATCGTAAGGCACCTCAGTGCCCAATACATTTTGAATGTTGAGTGCGCCGTAATTACGGTCAAAATAAGATAGCGTGGTTAAAGGTACAGGTTCATTTACCGATGAAATAACTTCATGTTTGGCGAGGACGCTTTCTAAACGCTTAAAGTCAGACGTTCTAAGCGTAACGGTAATGTTAGTGCGATTATCCATTTTGAATCCTTACTGCGTGGTTATGAGGGCTAAGAAAGCAACTTGACAGGCTTGGTGAAAATATTAGTTCCGTCACTGTCGAGGTCTAATTCGGCATCGTTGTAAGCAGCGCCAAAAAATATGATGTCTCCGTCATCTTGACGGTCTGCAACGTAATAAGACTCAAGATGCGGGGTCTTTTGTCCTAGGATGTGATGACTCGCAAAATCCTCAATACTATTGAACGTTGAAAGAACCAAGCCCGAATCATTGAATTCAACGGTTCCGTCTTGGTTGTAGCGTCCCGATAGGTTTGCAGCGAAGTGGAATTCCTGCCCCTTGGCAGTTTGCGAAATAAAAGCGTTATATTGCTCTGACAAATTAATAGAACTCATGTTATTGCTCCCGTGTGTGAAATTCAATTATAAAAAACAAAAATGATGTTATCAAGTAATAGTAATAATCTTTCTGATTATTTTTGCGTGCGAATGTTGCTCTATTTCTTGTATAGGTGCGCAATATGATTTATTCTAAATGCGTCGGTGGTTAATGTTTGCCGAGATAAAGGAATATCAAGCTGATGAAGTTGAAATCGGCTTTTAATAAGGAATGTTATGAGTTTTACGACAAAGCAAATTGTTGACTTAGTTAATCGTCTTCAAAAAGTATTTATGTCCGACAAGGATCACGCCTCAAAAGATGTCATCTTCGCCTCTAACATCGCTATCTCAAAGATTGATGATGGACTGACCAAGCGCGATGTAGCTAGCTTTCCCATCGTAGCGGAACTGTTAACAATGGCATTTGCTGATAAAGTGCTTGTGGCGCTCAGTGCGTGCGTGCCTAAAGCAGATAAAAACCGTTTCCGCAAATCATATCGGGATATGATTACGAGCAAGAAATTAGATCCCATCGTCCTCTTTATTGACACCTTGATAGACAAGGCTAGCAAGAAGGAGCAGGACCTTTTCCTCATTAAAGCGAATGTCTCTGAAATCCTAGCAGCGCAAGACCTCTGTAAAACGTTGCGTGAAAGTCAGTCCTATTCAGATGAGTATGCCGCTGATGTCTTACTTCGCGTGGGCAAGCTTATTTCGCCTTCCATTGCAGAAGAAAAGCCAGGCGGGATGGTTGATACTGTTTTTAAAAATCTGTTTTCTGGGGTAGGTCAGCTTTTAGGCTCGATGGCATCATCTCGCGTAAATTACTGTGTGAGCAACCTTGTTGCTCGCGCGGAATCAAATTCAGAAGAAGAACGCCGTTTCCTCGCATCTACACTTTCGGCAGAAATCATAGATATCTTTGAAGAAGGCACGCCCGCGGGTGGTGGAACAGCGCCCGTAGTCGACCACATCAAAGCCGAGTTTGGCCAGTTGCGTCAAGCGGCCATCGGAATGCTGTCTCACATGATAACTAATGAGTCATGTGATCATATGCAGATGGAGTTAGGGGATGTGATTATTTCACGGGACGATGACGGGCATTCTTCAACGCAGTTACCAATCCATATAGGTGAGCGCAAATACGACCTCTTGATGATCATGTATACGGGAACATGGAACGTGGGTGAGTCACTGATGTTTATCCCTTTGCAGCTTCAACTATTGAAAGCGCAATAGCAGCCCAATGTGGGCTGCTGCCGAGATTAGTGGCTTAGGCGTGATTTTTGAGGTAAGTCGTACTCGCGGAATAAAGCGCCGACCTTGCCGCCTAACTCCTTTGTTAGAACGTCAATGGGGATGGTTGGCGCAGCCGATTGGCGAGCGGCGACATATGCGTCAGCTTGACCAATACACAAGAGAAGTTCTGGTGTAGTGCTTGTGCCTTTAGATTTGGCATCACGGTGCGCTTTACTTAAAGCCGCAGATATCTTAGTGCCTGCACCGTACATTTTAGCTTGTGCAACATGGTTGTTAGAGCGCTGGTTAGGGTACATGGTATCCTCGTGTGTGTGAATGTTAGATACTCATTATAATAATCAAAATGATTATCGAATGCAAGGGTAAATAACTATTTAAAAAGGATTTTAGATTTTGGATTTATCACTTTACGTACGATTTTTTGAAAGCTATCCCGTCTGCTTTGTCGTCTGCTTTGCTTTGCTAGGTTTAGCTGTCGGAAGCTTTCTAAATGTCGTCATATATCGTCTTCCTATCATGCTAGAACGAGATGAGAATGATAGTGAAAGATTTGACTTAGCTAAGCCTGATAGTGCTTGCCCTCGATGCGGCCATCAAATAGCCTGGTATGAGAACATCCCGGTATTAAGTTATCTTGCCCTAAAAGCCAAGTGCAGAGGTTGTGCCTTGCCAATATCTATAAGATACCCTTTAATTGAATTGCTAACGGGGTGCCTTTGGGCATGGGTCGCGATAAAATTCGGCTTCTCGGTAGAAGCGTTAATAGCGGTGTTTTTGGCGAGTATATTGGTGTCACTTTTCTTTATAGATTTAGATACGATGTATTTGCCAGATGCACTTACCCTCCCGTTACTTTGGGTGGGTTTGTTGGTGAGTACTGAATTCGTTTTTATCAGTACGCAATCAGCAGTGTGGGGAGCGGCAATAGGCTATGCGACGCCTCTGCTCATCTCTAAGTTGATGAAGTCGCGATGTGGTAACGATGCCATCGGTGGTGGCGATTTAAAGCTTCTGGCTGCTCTAGGCGCGTTTTTAGGTGCTGCTAGTGTGATGAACGTGCTACTTTTAGCTTCGATTATTTTTGTAGTGGTTGAATGCGTGAAAATGCGCATGGGGCGCGCAGATAAGATAGCTGCATTTGGTCCCGCGATTGTAGTGGCGGGTTGGCTCGAATTTATGTTGGGGGCCA
>CENT01197567.1_pt1 | contig 12593 bp, 7 predicted proteins | sample 530141 | NCBI WGS metagenome assembly CENT01 (sample SAMEA2591074, study PRJEB7988) | marine metagenome | isolation source: saline water (ENVO:00002010), including | reverse complement strand
TTTCAGTCGGTCTTATTTTTTTAGCCTTTATTTTAAACGGTAAAAAAACAAGTTGTAACTATACACCAAACGCCAGAGTGATTGATAATTTACTACAAAAAGAAATTGTTATTCCCGATGTAATTCTCAAGGATAAGCCTCAACTGGATGGTAATCAAATTAGAGAGATTATCAAGAGGGGGAATGTCGATTTTTCCAAAAGCGATACTAAAAGAGATTCGTGTAAGATATATCATATTGAAAACGCTGAGACCGATGATGCATTTTTGGAACTTACCAATTGCGCAAAGACAGTGACTATTATTTCTGTTACTGGAATTTAGCCTTTCTTCTTCGTTTCAATTCATTTTTGATCAAACTCAACTCCCGTGGACTTTGACCCCCAACAGAAGTATTCTCTTCAGCCCTTCTGATCAGATAAGGTATAACCTCTTTTACAGGACCGTACGGAAGGTATTTAATGACTTGGTATCCTTTAGCTGCCAAATTAAATGAAATGTGATCTGCCATACCGTAAAGCTGAGAAAACCAAATTTTTGGATGATTCGGAGGCATTTTTTGATCTTCCATCCATTTCACCACTTTAGACGTACTCTCTTCACTATGCGATCCTAAAAACAATTCACAGCGATTGAGGTTTTCTAAAATCAATTTTAAAGCTGCATTAAAGTTCGCATCAGTGGCCTGCTTGGAAACACAAATCGGAGAGGGATATCCTTTTTCTACTGCCCTTAAATTTTCCTTTTCCATATAGGCGCCTCTAACGAGTTTTATTCCCAACTGAAATTTTTCTTTTTGAGCAATTTCAAGCAAGTTTTCTGAGTAGGCCAATCGATCTTTTCGGTACATCTGAACGGTATTAAAAATAAACGCCTGTTCGCCTCTATTATATTGGCGCATCATGTCCAAAGCAATTTCATCTATCGCCCTTTGAAGCCATGACTCCTCTGCGTCTATAAGTAATCGAACACCTTTTTCTTTTGCAAATTCACAGCAGCGACGAATACGATCTAAAACTCTAGCCCAAGCAGCTGACTCTTCTTTATCAAGCGGTATTTCTGCTGATTTCTTTTTAAAAAGTTGAGTAAATCCAAAAGCTGTAGCCTTAAAGACAGCAAAAGGAAGTGCACTATTAGCGGAAGAATGGGATAGGGTTTCCAAAACATGATTTAAACTAGCATCCATACCCTTATCAGTTCGTTGTCCCTCTGCCGCATAATGCATATAGGATTTTACATTGAGGTCTGAGAGTAAATCAACCAATTCCATTGAATCATTTTCTGTGGCTCCTGCACAAAACTGTTGATAGACGGTGTTTTTTAGAATTCCTTTGATCGGGATCCTAAGACGGAGTAATAAAAGAACCAACTTTCCTCCGAAACGAACAAGCAATTGCTTAGAAAAAAGTCTAAAAAGTAAATACGCTTTACGGAGCTCTAGATCAGTTTTTAATTTATAAGCCGTTTCAGTGTTCTCAAACCGAACCATTTAATGAAATTAAATTGAAATTATCTAATTTTTACTTTGTAACAAGGGAACAAAACGAAAACGTCCAAATTTCTCTTTGTCAAATGAATTCATACCCGTTTTGGTGTATCGCATCATAAACTGCTCTTCTTCACCAAGTGGGATAATTAATTTCCCTCCAATATCCAATTGATTCAATAAGGCCTTTGGTAGAGCGGGTGCTGCAGCAGTAACAATGATTCTATCATAAGGTCCTGCTTCTTCATATCCCAAATAACCGTCCCCAAAAAGGTTCTTTTTAGGTCTCAATCCCAACTTTAGAAACAATCGTTGGGTTTTTTTAAAAAGTAGCTGCTGTCTTTCAACGGTGTAAACGTGTGGAGTAATTCCGAGAAGCACAGCGGTTTGATAACCCGAACCAGTTCCAATTTCTAACACTTTAGAGGTTGGCTGGAGCTGGAGTAATTCTGTCTGATAAGCTACAGTGTAAGGTTGAGAAATAGTCTGTTCTGCAGCTATGGGGTAAGCCTTATCTACGTACGCAAAATTGACCAAGCTTGGATCCATAAATAGATGGCGTGGGACATCATTTATGACCTCCAATACCCGCTCATCTTTTATGCCTTTTAGCCTCAGCGATTCTACAAGTTGCTTCCTTTGCCCTTGATGTTTTGTAGTGTCTTCCATTACAAACAAAATTAGTTTAGTTTTTCGAAATTATTATGAATTTGATTGTACTTTTGAGTCAAAGGTATATTTAATGATTAAAATTGGAGTTTTTGGAGCAGGTCATTTGGGAAAAACCCATCTTAAATTAGCTCAGGCCTCTAAAGAAATGGATTTAATCGGCTTCTATGACTCCAATCCAGAGACAGTCAATAGTATAGATTCTTCAAAAAAATACAAGGCATTTAAAAGTTCAGAAGCACTTATTGAAGCTGTAGATATAGTTGACATCGTCACCCCTACAAGCTACCACTTTGAATTGGCAAGAAAAGCCATCATGGCTAAGAAACACGTGTTTATAGAAAAACCATTGACTAACACGCTAAAAGAAGCCAAAAGCTTAGTAGAATTAGCTGAGACAGAAGGAGTATTAGGTCAAGTCGGTCATGTTGAACGTTTTAATCCCGCATATCAGGCAGTATTACCTTCCTTAACAAATCCCAAGTTTATAGAGACCCACCGTCTTTCAGAATTCAATCCGAGGGGAACAGATGTTTCCGTTGTTTTGGATTTGATGATACACGATATTGACATTGTTCTCAGTATTGTAGACTCACCTATCACAAATATTCATGCTTCCGGAGTTGCTGTCATTAGTGAAACTCCAGATATTAGTAATGCTAGAATTGAGTTTGAAAACGGTTGTGTCGCCAACTTTACTGCAAGTAGAATTTCGCTTAAGAAAATGCGTAAGTCACGGTTTTTCCAAAAGAACGCCTATATCGCCTTGGATTTTTTAACCAAACAAGTAGAGGTCGTTAAAATGAAGGATGTCGGTCCAGATTCTAAAGAAGACCTTGCATTATTACTTACAAATGCTGAAGGGGAAAAGAAACAAATCTATTTTGAAAATCCAACTATAGAAAATACGAATCCCATCCAAGAGGAGTTGGAACACTTTGCACACTGTATTCAAGCGAATAAAACTCCTAGAGTTTCATTAAGAGATGGAGCTAGAGCACTGGAGGTTGCACATCAAATCATCGATAAAATAGGTTGATTTTTTAAAAAGGAATTTCACCTACACCTACACGGATCACTTCAAAAGGCTCAGTAGTAAGATCTAAAATTGTAGAGGGGATATTGTTTCCATAGCCATCGGAGAGCATTAAATCTATTTGAGATTCCCATTGCTGAAAGAGGTTTTCAGGGTCTGTGGTATAGTCTAAGATTTCATCGGAATCGTGAAGTGAACTGGTGATTAGCGGAGCACTCAACAGCTTCAGGAGTTCTTGGAGTAAAGGGTGATCGGATATCCTCACCCCTATGGTTTTTCGCTTTTGGAATGGCTTGTGTAGCTTATGAGCTGCTTGCATAATTAAAGCGTAGGGTCCGGGAAGCAAACGTTTTACCAATTTAAAAGTTTGGGAATTCATCGGAGCCACATAATCAGAAAGAGATCTGATGTCCTCAAACAAAAAACTCAAGAGTGCTTGCTCTAGTTTTACCCCTTTGATAGCTGCAAAACGATCCAAAGCATTGAGATTATTGCTTAAACAACCCAAACCGTAAACCGTATCTGTGGGAAATATGATCACACCACCATTTTCAAGTACCTTAACCGTATGAAGTAGGTCTTTGGGGTTGGGCGTATTGGTATAAATTGAAATAAAGTCAGCCATCTTAGCGCTATTTGATTTTTAATTTCGCAAATCGCAAAAGAAGATTCTTTACCCCAAAGCCTTTAAATGCAATGGCCGCTTTTTTATCATTCCCTGTTCCCTCTATACGCTGCACAACTCCTGAGCCAAATCTGGAATGCTCTACTTCCATTCCCTCGGTCAATACAAGATCCTCCTGGCTAAGTTGAGCAGGTGCACCCAAATCAATTTTTCGCAGTTTTTTCAATTGGGAAGGAGTTGGACTTGTGATGGTCTTTTCTTTGGCTGCTGTAAAATTAAACTTTGGTTTAGACGTTTTTTCATCTCCAAAAATCGACGTATCCATAAGGGGTTTGAATTGATAGCTTTCCTTGGGCTCAATTCTGTCTAAATATTGAGGATCAATCTCTTCAATAAAACGACTAGGTTCAGCGTCAATCAACTTACCCCAACGATATCTAGACAGGGTATACGAGAGAAATGCGCGTTCTTCAGCACGAGTCAAAGCCACATAAAAAAGTCGTCTCTCCTCCTCGAGTTCCGCACGGGTGTTCATACTCATGGCGGAAGGAAAAAGATCTTCCTCCAAACCAACTATATAGACATAAGGAAATTCAAGACCCTTGGCAAGGTGAATGGTCATCAGAGCTACTCGATCACTATTCGGATCGTCTTCTTGGTCCAAATCGGTAGCCAAAGCCACGTCCTCTAAAAACTCGGCAAGACTACCATTGGCATCAGCCAGTTCTACCTGACCCTCTGTAAAATCTCGAATACCGTTAAGCAATTCTTCGACATTTTCGATACGGGCGATACCTTCGGGGGTGGCATCTTTTTTAAGCTCTTGTACCAAACCAATTTTTTTAGTGACCAAATCCGCAATTTCAAAGGCATTTAAACCTTCATTTTCAATTTGAAAGCGCTGGATAAGGGTTGTGAAATTAGACAGCTTTTTCAGTGTTCCTACATTCACGGGAATAGCCAATTCTTTAGCCCTACTCACTGTTTCAAACAGGGAAAGTTCGTGAAGCTTTGAGCCAACCACTAGTTTATCAACTGTCGTTTGTCCTATTCCCCGTGCTGGATAATTGATTACTCTTTTAAGACTTTCCTCGTCTTTAGGATTGACAATAAGTCGCAAATAAGCCAGGACATCCTTGATTTCTTTGCGCTGATAAAAAGATAAACCCCCATAAATACGATAAGGGATATCCCTTTTACGCAAGGCGTCTTCCATCGCTCTAGACTGCGCATTGGTTCGGTATAAAATAGCAAAATCGGCATTTTTACGTTGCTCCTGCATCTTAAACTCAAAAATACTTGAGGCTACGTGCCGACCTTCCTCTGCATCTGTGGTCAATCGATTTAATTGTATTGGAGCACCTTCAGTATTGGACGTCCAGACGACCTTATCAATTTTGGTTTTATTGTGACTGATGATGGAATTTGCAGCGTTTACAATAGTTTTAGTAGAGCGGTAATTTTGCTCAAGCCGGTAAAGCGCAACATCATCATAATCCTTTTGAAAATTGAGTATATTGTTGATATTTGCCCCTCTAAACGCATAAATACTTTGAGCATCATCTCCAACCACACAGATGTTCTGATAGCGGTCAGACAATGCCCTTACAATTAAATACTGGGAATGGTTAGTATCCTGGTACTCATCCACTAAAATGTACCGAAAACGGTCCTGGTATTTTGCTAATACGTCAGGATGGCGGTTTAAAAGCTCATTAGTTCGCAATAGTAAATCATCAAAATCCATGGCACCTGCCTTAAAACAACGATCTATATATTCTTTGTAGATTGAACCCATTTTGGGTCGCTTGGACATGGTGTCTGCTTCTTGAAGGTCGTAGTCGTTAAAATAGGCTTTGACTGTGATTAAACTATTTTTAAAGGCTGAGATCCGACTGCGAATTTGTTTGTACTTATAAATCTCCTTATCCAGCCCCATTTCCTTGATAATGGAGGAAATCAGACGGTCAGAATCCTGAGTATCGTAAATTGTAAAGTTTGAGGGAAAGCCTAGCTTATCGGCTTCATGTCTTAAGATTCGGGCAAATACAGAGTGAAATGTTCCCATCCACAAGTTTTTTGCTTCACTTTCACCTACCAAATCCGCAATTCTACCCTTCATTTCGCGTGCTGCCTTATTTGTAAAAGTCAAGGCTAAAATTGAAAAAGAATCCACTCCAGACGCCATAAGGTGAGCGATACGATATGTCAACACTCTGGTTTTTCCCGAGCCTGCGCCTGCAATCACAATTAAAGGTCCGTCTTTATGAAGCACTGGGGCCTTTTGGGCTTCGTTTAAAGAATCTAAATAGGCTTCAGGAATGTTTTTCATAGAAGGTTTAAAAGTAGGGAATATCTATTTTCCTGCCTCGAAATCACAAATTAATTATAAACATCTATATTTAGAAAAAAAAACATCTTGAAAACAACCAACATATTTTTAGTCCTTGGCTTTTTAGTAAGCAGTTTACTTCTCCATTCACAAATAAATTCTACTGATATCGATCAGGTAGAATCAAAAGTCATCAAATGGCGTCACCATATCCATCAAAATCCAGAGTTGTCAAATCGCGAATTTAAGACATCGGAATATGTAGCAACTCACCTAAAATCACTAGGAATGGAAGTTCAAACGGGTGTTGCACATACTGGGGTAGTCGGAATTTTAAAAGGAAAAAAAAGTGGGAAAGTTGTTGCCTTAAGAGCTGATATGGATGCGCTTCCTGTTGTCGAACGCAATGACCTGCCCTATAAATCAGAAGTTACCTCAGTTTTTAACGGTCAAGAAACCGGAGTAATGCATGCCTGTGGTCATGATACCCATGTAGCGATATTAATGGGGGTTGCAGAGGTATTATCCAAAAACAGAAATTTTCCAGGTACGGTTAAGTTTATCTTCCAACCGGCTGAGGAAGGACCGCCTCCAGGAGAAGAAGGTGGGGCTAAGTTAATGGTAAAAGAAGGAGTGCTTGAGAACCCCAAGGTGGACGCCATTTTTGGATTGCACATCAATTCAGGAACTCATGTTGGGAAAATCACTTACAAACCGGGAGGTATGATGGCTGCCTCTCAGCGTTTTGTCATTAAGGTTAAGGGAAAACAAGCACATGGTTCAACCCCGTGGCAAAGCGTAGATCCTATCGTCACTAGCGCGCAAATCATCAATGGGCTTCAAACCCTTATCAGTAGGGAGTCTGAACTGACGGAAGAAGGAGCAGTTATTTCTGTAGGGTCTATACATTCTGGTATTCGTTTTAATATAATCCCGGAAAGCTTGGAGATGATTGGAACTATTAGAACACTAAATAGAGACATGAAAGAATTGATTCGAAAACGAATGCAAGAAATGGTTCCTGCCATTGCTCAAGCCTATCGTGCTGAAGCTGCCGTAGACATTCAAGATGGTGCTGATATTACATTTAACAACGAAGCCCTCACCGAAAAAATGATCCCGACCTTAGAGCGGGTAGCTGGAAAGGAAAATGTTTACGAAATTAACGCGATAACAGGCGCAGAAGATTTTTCGTACTTCCAAAATGAAGTTCCGGGACTATTCTTTTTCTTAGGAGGCACTCCCATAGACATAAAGGAAAGTGAAGCACCCTCGCACCACACGCCTTCTTTTATCGTGGACGACGATAGTATGAAACTTGGAGTAAAAGCCTTGTCCAATCTAGCTGTAGACTTTTTAAAATCAAAGTAAAATAGTCCAACTTTTTATCAAAATCCATTCCTCTAAAGAATGTATTTTTTTCCTTTTTTAAAGAAAAGTTAAAAGACCTGATTGCACTAAAATAAGTTTTAATTTATCAGTACAATGTTTTTATATCGCCAAAAATGAAGTCATTATTCCTTTTATGTCTCTTTTTTTTTGTGCTGCCACGGGAATTGACAATACTGCTGTATGTATTGAAAGAAATCCTTGTCTTGGCTACTGTTTTGTATTTGTAATATAAATTGACACCACAGGGCATTACACGGCATCTAACCTTAAAGAGCAGTCGACAGTAAAAGATATCTTATCCAGGGAACAACGAAATGAGCAAGCTTCCGGTCGAAGTGCCTAAAAACAAATCATAGGACTATTTTTCTTCTTCCAATAAATACTGTGCGATTCCTCATGCAAAGGCTCCTTTGCTTCCTCCTCCTAAAATAACCAATGCTCGCATGTCTTAATATTCGGGTTTACTAATTAAATTTACACGTAGACTAAACTACCTAAAATTAAGAAATAATATGGATGCAATGCAAACCGCACTGGTTTATTTAAAGGGAGTAGGCCCTGAGCGTGCGCGTTTGCTAAAGGAAGAATTGCAATTGAGAACTTACCAAGACCTTTTGCATTTTTTTCCGAACCGCTATATCGACAGAAGTCGCTTCTACCCCATCAATGAACTTCCTCAAAACAATGCAGAAATTCAAATCAAAGGGAGAATTACTGCCATATCCTTTATTCAGCAAAAAAGAGGAAAACGTATGGTCGCTACTTTTAAAGACCATACAGGGCAAATGGAATTGGTATGGTTCCGAGGTCATCAATGGATTCGAGACCAGCTTAAAATTAATGAAGACTATGTCATTTTTGGGCGTTTAAATTGGTTTAAAGGAAAAGCAAGCATGCCACATCCCGAACTGGAACTGGAACAGAATTTTCAAAAAAATCTAAAAATTTCATTTTATCCCATTTATCCCTCCACAGAAAAATTAATCAATAAAGGGATTTCTCAAAAGGTGATTCAAAAAATGGTAGTACAATTACTGCAAACACAGAGTCAGGCGTTTTCAGAAACCTTACCAAAGGCTTTGTTAAATCAGTATAAACTGATCTCAAAGAATCAAGCACTGCGACAAATTCACTTCCCTGACGAACAGCACCAGCTTACACGTGCACAAATACGATTAAAATTTGAAGAATTCTTTTATATGCAAATGCAACTGGTTCTCAAAAACGTCCAGCGCAAACAAAAAATCAAAGGGCATCTCTTTGAAAAGGTAGGATCAAATTTTAACAATTTCTTTACGGACCATCTTCCTTTTGAACTGACCGAAGCTCAGAAGCGAGTAATCAAAGAAATACGTTTAGATATGGGTACGGGTAGACAAATGAATCGCTTGTTACAAGGAGATGTAGGATCAGGTAAAACCATCGTCGCTTTGCTTCTTATGCTTATTGCGATAGACAATAATTATCAGGCTTGTCTTGTTGCCCCAACTGAGATTTTAGCTCAACAGCATTTCCAATCATTATCTGCTCAGTTAAAAAAAATAAACTTAACTGTTGCACTATTGACAGGGAGTACCCCTAAAAAAGATCGAGAATCCATTCATCAGGGGCTGCAAAATGGTGAATTGAATATTTTAATTGGTACCCATGCCGTGTTTGAAAATACGGTTCAGTTTAAACAACTGGGCTTGGCAATCATAGATGAACAGCACCGCTTTGGAGTTGCCCAACGCGCCAAACTTTGGCAAAAAAATGAAATGCCTCCACATGTGCTGGTAATGACTGCAACACCCATTCCACGAACACTTTCCATGAGCGTTTACGGCGATCTGGATTTATCAGTTATTGACAAACTCCCACCCGGAAGGAAAATAGTCAAAACCTTGCACCGTACAGATGCCAATAGATTAAAAGTCTTTGCTTTTCTCAGAGAACAAATTGCCCAAGGACGTCAAGTCTACATTGTTTATCCGTTGATTCAAGAATCTTCAAAGTTGGATTATAAGGATTTGATGGATGGATACGAAAGTTTGTCGCGAAGCTTTCCCACTCCCGATTATCAAATCAGTATATTACACGGTAAGATGAAATCAGAGGATAAAACCTATGAAATGGAGCGCTTTGTCCAAGGAAAAACACAAATCATGGTAGCCACTACCGTAATTGAAGTTGGAGTCAACGTGTCCAATGCTTCAGTGATGATTATAGAAAGTGCAGAGCGCTTTGGTCTCTCCCAACTCCATCAGCTTCGAGGACGAGTGGGAAGAGGTGCTAATCAGAGTTATTGCATTTTAATGACCCGTTCCAAACTCTCCAGAGAAGCACAAATGCGTATGGAGACCATGACCAAAAGCAATGACGGTTTTAAAATTGCTGAAGTCGATCTAAAATTAAGAGGCCCTGGAAACATTATGGGTACCCAGCAAAGTGGGATTCTACAATTCAAAATAGCAGATTTGATCCAAGATCAAGCCTTACTCAAAGCAGCTCGAGATCAGGCTTTGCGAATCTTAAAAGAGGATGCTTCACTGAAAGATGCTGATCATCAGTGTATTAAAAGAACGCTTTCTGCTTTAAAATTCGAATCTAATATTTGGAATTTCATAAGCTAAAAATGGCAGGATAGATTCTTATATTTGCATCATTAAAGTTCTAAATTATTTTTCTTGAAAATATCTCATAACTGGTTACAACAATTTATAAAGGTAGATCTACCCAAAGAAGAAATTAGTGTGATGCTTACAGACCTTGGGCTTGAAGTTGAAGGCATTGAAAAGTTTGAAAGCATCAAAGGTGGTCTTAAAGGTGTAGTCGTAGGAGAAGTATTGAACTGCGAACAACATCCTAATGCAGACCGACTTAAAAAGACCGAGGTAAACCTAGGGGATGAAGTAGTGCCTATTGTCTGCGGTGCGCCCAACGTAGCCAAGGGGCAAAAAGTTTTAGTAGCGACAGTGGGTAGCAAACTTACATTTCAAGACGGAAAAGAACTTAAAATCGGAAAGAGTAAGATTCGCGGTGAAGTCAGTATGGGCATGATCTGCGCCGAAGATGAACTAGGGCTTGGAGACAACCATGACGGAATAATGGTCTTAGACCAAGATCAAAAAGTCGGTACACCAGCTGCAGCCCTATTTGATATTGAAGAAGACAGCGTATATGAAATTGGTTTAACCCCCAATCGCGCAGATGCAATGAGCCACCTGGGCGTTGCAAGGGATCTAAAAGCCCTGTGTATGCTGAGACAAATACCTTTTGAATGGTCGTATCCTAAGACCTCGTCTTTTCATGTAGATAACACTCAAAATACCATTCCCGTAAAGGTAGAAGACCCAGAAAAGTGTACGCAATATTACGGGGTAACAATTTCCAAACTAAAAATTGCTCCCTCACCGCTATGGCTACAAAATAGATTAAAAGCCATTGGAATTAACCCAAAAAATAATATTGTTGACGTCACCAACTATGTGATGCATGAATTAGGGCAACCACTTCATGCCTTTGATGCAAGTAAAATTCAAAATCAAGTAGTGGTAAAAACCTTTGAAGAAGGAACCCCTTTTACAACCTTAGATGATATAGAGCGGAAATTACAATCCCAAGACCTGGTCATAGGAGATGACAATCAAGGGCATTGTATCGCTGGAGTATTTGGTGGAAAGAATTCGGGAGTTAGTGACACTACCACTTCAGTCTTTTTAGAAAGTGCTTATTTTGATCCGGTAAGCATTCGTAAAACTGCCAAATACCACGGACTCAATACTGATGCTTCTTTCCGATTTGAGCGAGGTGTCGATCCTGAAATTGGAATAGACGCATTGAAGCGTGCAGCGATTTTAATCAAACAGCTAGGCGGTGGTGAAATTTCGAGTGAAGTTCAAGAATTCTCCAAGCCTTTAGAAGCTGCTGCTCAAATTTTCTTGAGCTACGAAAAACTAGAACAAACCATTGGACAAAAAATTGAGGATAAGGATCTAAACGCCATACTCAACGCTTTGGAAATTGAAATCAACAATGTTTTTGAAAATGGAATAGGAATGACCATCCCACGCTATAGAGTTGATGTTACGCGACCTGCAGACGTCATTGAGGAGATTTTAAGAGTTTATGGCTATAATCAATTAAAAGAAAGACCACTGCTCTTTGAGGCCAATCCTGAATACCAATGGAAAAGTATCCATAAGTTGGAAAATACGATTGCCAAACAACTTTCGAGTTTGGGTTTTTATGAAACTATAAACAATTCTTTAGCTTCTCCAGACTATACTGCAGACTTTTACAGCAGCGTAACCCTTGTGAATCCTCTTGGTAAAGAATTGTCAAAAATGAGGCAATCTCTAATTCACCAAGCTTTGGAGGTCGTTGCTTTCAATCTCAACCGTCAAAACAAAAATCTCAAGTTGTATGAGTTTGGGAATGTATACGGAAAGAAAGAGGGGAAATTTATAGAAGAAAAACGCTTAAGCCTAAGTTTCTGTGGCGCAGTATTCGATTCCTTTTGGGGACAAAAGGAAGAAACAGACCCGTTCTTCTACTTTAAAGGCTTGCTATCAGATTTGTTTATCACACTAGGGTATTACCAGCTTGAATTTGAGGCATTGGACAGCCCACAGTTCGATATGCCTTTTGCCTTAGTGCATCACAAACAAGTCTATGGAAGCTTTGGCCTTATATCTGCTGAATTAAACAATCAATTCGGAATCGATCGAGATGTATACGTCGCAGAATTAAATTGGGACAAGCTCACTCAAAATGCCTTTTCAAAAAATATCCAATTCGAAGAGGTTGCCAAATTTCCATCTGTACGTCGAGATTTTGCCTTACTAATAGATGAAGAAGTCACTTTTAAAGAGCTTGAAATGGTCGCTTTAAAAACTGAACGTAAAATTCTTACTGCGGTAACTCTTTTTGATGTGTATGAGGGTGAAAATTTACCCCAAGGAAAAAAGTCCTACGGTATCAACTTTACCTTTCAGGATAAAAATAAGACTCTTACTGACAAACAGGTAGATAAAATAATGGATAAGCTCCTTAAAAACTTTAAAGAAGCCTTT
>CENT01016424.1_pt1 | contig 12595 bp, 12 predicted proteins | sample 530141 | NCBI WGS metagenome assembly CENT01 (sample SAMEA2591074, study PRJEB7988) | marine metagenome | isolation source: saline water (ENVO:00002010), including | reverse complement strand
TCTGCAAGTGCTGTCCGAGGCATGTCGTTCAATATCCTCTTCCTCGATGAATTTGCGTTCGTTCCAAACCATGTTGCAGAACAATTCTTTGCCTCTGTTTATCCTACTATTACGTCTGGTAAATCAACGAAAGTCATAATCATCTCCACGCCTAATGGCATGAATCACTTCTACAAAATGTGGGAGGATGCTAGAAGGAATAAAAATGATTACATTACAAACGAAGTACACTGGTCGCAGGTCCCTGGAAGGGATGCCAAGTGGAAAGAAGAAACAATTAAAAACACATCACCGAGACAGTTTGCACAGGAATTTGAGTGCGACTTCCTTGGTTCTGCTGATACATTAATCAGTCCATCAAAACTACAGACTATACCGTTCCACGATCCAATTGCTAGCAATGCAGGACTTGATATCTACGAAAGAGCACAAGAGAGTCACGAATATATTATTACTGTTGACGTTGCCAGAGGTATCGGTGGTGACTACAGTGCTTTCGTCGTGTTTGACATTACCACTGTTCCGTATAAAATCGTTGCGAAGTTCAGAGATAATGAAATCAAACCTGTCATGTTTCCCTCGGTAATCTTCAAGGTTGCCAAGCAGTATAACATGCCATACATCCTAGTAGAGGTAAACGACATTGGAGATTCTATTGCTGCTACTCTCAATTACGATCTTGAATACCCTAATGTCCTTATGTGTGCTATGCGTGGCAGAGCAGGTCAAGTCGTCGGTCAAGGATTCTCAGGAAACAAAACACAATTAGGTGTTAAGATGAGTGTGACCGTCAAGAAGATTGGTTGTGCTAACTTGAAAGCAATCGTTGAAGAAGACAAGTTACTATTCAATGACTTCCAGATCTTCCAAGAACTTACCACATTTGTACAGAAGAAACAAGCGTGGGAAGCAGACGAAGGATACCATGATGACTTAGTTATGTGCATGGTATTGTTTGCATGGTTAGTCATGCAAGAATACTTTAAAGAGATGACCGACCAGGACATCCGTAGGAGAATTTATGAAGAACAAAGAAATCAAATTGAACAAGACATGGCTCCTTTTGGGTTTGTTGATGACGGCTTGGGTGACGATACCTTCGTGGATGACGACGGAACTGTGTGGTACGGCACAACTCAGGAAGAAGTATCCTATATGTGGAACTACTGATGGATATTGGAGATCAGTTCAGTCTGGACCACCTTCTTTTTACAGAGAGAAAATGTAGGACATGTGGACAAACCAAAGATCTTCTTACAGATTATTATTTGATTCGCAAACATAAAAAGAATATGCGATCTGCATATTCATATGAATGTAAGGAGTGTACTAAGAAAAGAATTTTAAGTAAGAGGAAGTCTGAACCTGCGAAGTGGGAGTATCCTGACTGGTAGTATGTTCATGCATTGTTTCCCCGATGAAAAAGGACATTTTCATAAATATTTTTAGATTAATTGGACATTCTATAGGAGTCTAAACATGGCAAGTCAAATCTCGCCTGGTGTTGTTCTAAGAGAACGAGACCTGTCGAATGCAGTAATTGTCAATACATCAAGTATTACTGGTGCATTCGCCTCCACATTCCAGAAAGGACCAATTGGAGAAGTTGTAAATGTATCTTCCCAAAAGGATCTACTCTCAGTATTCGGTAAGCCTTCTGATGCTAACGCAGAAGATTGGTTCGTTGCATCTGAGTTCCTAGGATATGGTGGTCAACTCGCTGTCGTTAGAGCAGAGACAGGTGCTCTAAACGCAACTGACGATGGGACTGGTGTCCTAGTCAGAAACGAGGCAGATTGGGAAGGCGGCACAGGCACATCTAAAAAGTTTGTAGGACGCTCTGCAGGTTCCTGGGGATCTGCTCTGAAGGTAGTTGTAGTTGATGCTGGTGCTGACCAGTATGTCACCTTCGGCGCTACTCCTGCTGGTATTGCAGTTGATAGTCAACTGACTTTCGTTGGTGGTGCAACTGGTAGAGTTCTCAGCTATGACGCTGCTACTCTAACCGCTGCAGTTGCTCTCGATGGCACAACTAGACTCACAACCGCTGATCAACTAGACATTCCTGACACTGGTATCGCAGCAAGCACCACGACTCTAGTCGGTGGTACTGGATACCAAGCAGCATCTGGTGCTGCTACCACTGGTGGTTCTGGAACTGGTCTAACTGTTGATGTTGCAGTTGCAGTTGGTGTTCCTCAAACAATTACACTAGCATCTGGCGGTGCATCTTATGCAACGGGTGCTAACATCGCTACCACAGGTGGTACTGGTTCTGGTTTGACAGTTGATGTTGTTGTTACAACTGGTGTTGTCACATCTGTTGTACTTAACTCACCTGGAACTGGATACACAGTTGGAGATACAGTCTCTATCGCTGGTGGTAACAGTGGTGCAACATTTACTGTTGACACTGTAGAGGGTGCAGTTACTGGAGTAACACTTGTTGCTGGTGGTACTGGATACCTAGTTGGTGATACTGTAACCGTTTCTGGTGGTGGTGCTGATGCAACCTTCGATGTTGCTTCTGTTACTGACACTCAGATTGCAGTTTCTGCAGTTTCCGACTGGTATACAAACACTGAAATTGCTGGTACTGGATTGAAACTATCCGCTATCGGTCCTCGTCCTGGTACATCTGGTTTCGCTGCTGCTAATAACATCAGCAAGGACGAAGTTCATGTGGCAGTTATTGATGTAACTGGCGCTGTTACTGGTGCTTCTAACACAGTCGTTGAGCGTCTAACATACCTCTCTAAACTTTCCGATGCGAAGAGTGCTGAAGGTGCTAACGCTTACTTCAAGTCTGTTCTAAACGAACAGTCTGAGTATGTCTTCCACGGTGCAGGACTATCTCCTGTAACTACTGGTGCTGGTTGGTATGCTGGATCTGATACTACTACTGGTGCTATGGCACTTGGTGGTTCTTTAGAAACAAGTCTATCTGGTGGTACTGACGACTACGCATACACTGCTGGTGAAATTTCTGCTGCATACGAAGAGTTTGCTGATTCAGAAAATGTTCGTGCTGACTTCATCCTCATGGGTGGATCTGGTGCTAACGAGACAGACACCAAAGCAAAAGCTGCTAAGGCAATTGCTGTTGCAGCAGGACGCAGAGACTCCATCGCATTCATCTCTCCTTACAGAGGAAACCAAATCGGTAATGCTGGTGCTCTGAATAAAATACAGCAGAAAGAAAACACTCTAGCATTCTTTGCTGGAATGACTTCTACTTCCTACGCTGTATTTGACAGTGGTTACAAGTACATGTACGACCGCTTCAACGACAAGTATCGTTACATTCCTTGCAATGGTGACATTGCTGGTCTATGTGTTTCAACCTCTACCGCTCTAGATGATTGGTTCTCTCCTGCTGGTTTATCCAGAGGTGGTGTTCGCAACGCTATCAAGCTTGCATACAATCCAACTAAGGCAGATAGAGACGAACTTTACAGCGCAAGAATCAACCCAATTGTTTCTGTTGCTGGCAGCGGCATCGTTCTTTACGGTGACAAGACTGCACTTGCATCTCCTTCCGCATTCGATAGAATCAATGTTCGCCGTCTCTTCCTCAATGTTGAGAAGAGAGTTGAAGGACTTGCTAAGGGAGTTCTATTTGAACTCAATGACGAACTGACTCGTTCCAACTTCTCTGCTGCAGTCAATGCATATCTAAGTGAAGTTCAGGCAAGACAAGGACTCCAGGATTATCTGGTTGTCTGCGATACTTCCAACAACACACCTGATGTCATTGATCGCAATGAGTTTGTTGCTGAACTATTCTTGAAACCAACTCGCTCGATCAACTATGTTACTGTAACATTTACAGCAACTAGAACTGGCGTAAGTTTCAGCGAAGTAGTCGGACGCTGATATAACATCGTTACAATAAATAAGCTCTAAGAGGTTAAAAACAAATGGCAATTTCAAGTAACGTCGAAGGTTTCCTACAGAAGGTAGCGTCTGGCGTAAGACCAAATATGTTTGAGGTGGGGATTACATTCCCCACTGGAATCACTGCTGATACTGGTTTAGTAAATATCCTATGTAAGTCTGCAGCACTTCCTGCTTCCAGTGTTGGAACTATTGAAGTTCCTTTCCGTGGAAGAACAGTTAAGATTGCTGGAGACAGAACATTCGATAACTGGACTGCAACCTTTATCAACGATAAGGACATGAAGGTTCGTCAATACTTCGAGAAGTGGTTGAATCTTATCAACGCTCATGAAGATAACACGGCAGAAGCATTCAGTCCTACTGCATCTGGTAAGTACACTTCCGATGTATTTGTTTCCCAACTCAAGAAGGATGAAACAACTGAAGGTTCTCTATTGAGAAAGTATAAACTTTGGTATGCATTCCCAACTAGCGTTTCTCAAATCGATCTTGCTTACGATAGCAATGATCAGGTTGAGGAATTCTCTGTTGAGTTCCAGTATTCTTATTGGACCGTAGAATCTGACGGAGCGCCAAATGACGGTATTGCGATCGACTAAATAGACTTACGAGTCATTTTAGTTTTTAGTAATGAGTCAGTTATTTGGTTTTCAAATTAACAAAAAGGAGGGAAAGAAGGGTGCGTCCCCTGTCCCTCCTTCTGCTGACGAGCCCGTTGCAGTTGCTGCAGGGGGCTATTTTGGTACTTATGTAGATCTTGATAACAATGGTCGCGATGAGTTTGAACTCATTCGCCGCTATCGTGACATGGCACTACATCCAGAAGTTGACAGTGCTGTTGATGAAGTAGTAAACGAATTCGTTGTTAACGATAACAACGATAGTTGTGTAGATATCAATCTAGAAAATCTAGAAATTGGTGCTGGTGTAAAGAAAAAAATTCGTGATGAATTTAATTACATCAAGCGTCTACTCAACTTTGATGATCGCGCACATGAGATCATCAGAAATTGGTATGTCGATGGTAGAATTTTCTATCATAAAGTAATCGATCTAGAGGCACCGAAGAAAGGTATCCTTGAATTAAGGTACATCGATCCTCTAAAGATTAAAAAGATTCGCCAGAAAACAAAGCAACAGAAATCCCTAACACCTGCAGAAGCACAGTCTGCAAAAGGCATGGACTGGGGTGGTTATGTTGATTACTATCTGTACAACCCACGCGGATACATTCGCGGTGGTGCCCTTGGTCCTGTTGGAGACATGTCCAACAATCAAGGAATCAAGATGGCAACAGACTCCATTACATTCTGTTCATCTGGTCTCCAAGATTTAAACAAGAGACTTACTCTAAGTTTCTTGCATAAAGCAATCAAGTCTCTCAATCAACTTAGAATGATTGAAGATGCTTTGGTTATCTATCGTTTGTCTCGCGCACCTGAGCGTAGAATTTTCTACATTGATGTTGGTAATCTACCAAAGGTAAAAGCGGAACAATACTTGCGTGATGTCATGGCACGCTATCGTAACAAACTAGTGTATGACGCTAGCACTGGTGAGATTCGTGACGACAAGAAGCATATGAGTATGCTTGAGGATTTCTGGTTGCCTCGTAGAGAGGGTGGTCGTGGTACTGAGATCACTACGCTGCCTGGAGGACAGAACCTTGGTGAACTCAAGGATGTGGAGTATTTTAAAAAGAAACTCTATAACTCTCTCAATCTTCCTCCTTCCCGTCTCACAGACGACAATAAAGGATTCAATCTTGGTAAGACAACTGAAGTCCTCCGTGACGAACTTAAGTTCACGAAGTTCATCGGTCGTCTCCGTAAGCGATTTGGAGAACTCTTCCACGATATTCTCAAAACTCAGCTCATCCTTAAGGGAGTAATCTCCCCTGAAGATTGGGATGACATGAAGGATCATATTCAATATGATTACCTCTTCGACAATCATTTCAATGAGTTGAAAGAACTTGAGATGACTACTCAGCGTATGAATCTAGTCACTCAAATGGATCCTTTCGTTGGAAAGTATTTCTCTATTGAACATATCCGTAGAGATATTCTACAGCAGAAGGAGGCTGAGTACAAAGAAATCGAGAAGCAGATGCAAAGTGAGATCGATAACGGTCTCGTTATGTCACCTGCTGATATGAATACCTTTGACACGATGGATCGCCAGAACCAAGCATTTGCTCCAGAATTGCAAGCACAACAAGCTGATGATGCTCACGAAAGAGAGCAGGAAAAAGCAGACGACGCACATAAAAAGCAGTTGCAAATGCAGAAGTCCGCGCCTAAACCATCTCCAAATACTAAATAAATTTATAGTGTAATCTTAACATGGCAGAAGCAGCAAACCCTGAGTCTGAATTTGTGAACATCGTTAACGCAATTTCAGATAATAAAAGAGCAGAGGCGATCGATGCTATACACGATATGTTGTATGCAAAAGCATCGGACGCTATGACTTCATACAAAGGAGTTGTAGCAAAGTCTTTCTTTGATGAACCAGCAGGAGATACTCCAAATGAAACTGATAACGGAACAGATTGAAGATGTAAAAATTATCACCGAGGGAACTGGTGATAGTAAAAAGCTTTATATTGAAGGCGTTTTTCTTCAGTCCGAAATGAGAAATCGTAATGGAAGAGTATATCCATTTGCGGTTCTTGAGAAAGAAGTCAATCGCTACAACGAAGAGTATGTAAAAACAAATCGTGCTCTTGGTGAACTAGGTCATCCAGACGGTCCATCCGTCAACTTGGACAGAGTGTCCCACAGAATTACTTCTCTCAAAGCAGAGGGAACTAACTTTATGGGTAAGGCACAAATCCTTGCAACACCTATGGGCAAGATTGCTGAGTCTCTCCTCGGGGAGGGTGTACAACTTGGCGTATCTTCCAGAGGCATGGGTAGCATCGACAAGCGTGAAGATGCTAACTATGTAATGGATGATTTCATGCTTGCAACTGCAGCGGACATCGTTGCAGACCCATCCGCACCTGATGCTTTCGTCAATGGAATCATGGAAGGTAAAGAGTGGGTCTGGGATAACGGCATCCTTAAAGAATCAAAAGTTGCTAAATACCACAGGTACATGAGCGAGTCTACTCGCCAGTCCTTAGAGGAAAGAACGCTTAAAGTGTTCGAGGATTTCCTTGGTGGACTGTAATTCATAAATAAAGATATAATCATAACATTTACGGGAAGACTCAAAATGTCAGATATGTTAAACGAAAAGTTTGAGGAGTTTCTGGGCGAGCAGCAGGTCGTTATGGAAGCGGGAGCACAGGATCCCATGCCTCGTGTTACTGCAACAGTAATTCCTGGTACAGGTTCAGATCCCTCAGCAGTTTCGGGTGATCCACAGCAGCGCGGCAGTGGAAAAGACCCAATGCCAACCGTCCCTCCTTCGGTAGCACCTAATCAGTCAACGACTGATCTTGGTGGGTCACAGTCCGAGCCTCTTCATAGTAATAAAGAAGAGGGAGAAGACAATCCAGGAGCAAAGGCTGCAGCACCAGTGTCTCAAGACTCTAGTGTAACATCTACTTCTGGCAAACCAGGCAAAGATCCACAACCTTCTGTTGGTGCTGAAGTAGCATACGGAACTGGTAAAGGTCCTGATGTATCATATCCAATCAAGCCTTCTTTTGAAGAACTTGATCTTTCCGCAGATGTAAGTGCCCTCGTAGAAGGTACTGAACTCTCTGAAGAGTTTGCTGAGAAAGCAAAGACAATCTTTGAAGCTGCTGTCAAAGCAAAGATCTCTGAAGAGTATGACAAGCTTGTAGAACATTTTGCTGCTGAACTAGATAAGCAAGTCGCTGAAGCAAAGAGCGAACTTTCTGAAGAAGTTAACGGCACAGTGTCCTACGCTATCGGTCAATGGGTAGAGCAAAACCAAGTTGCTATTGACCGTGGCATCAGAAATGAGATCACTGAAGACTTTATTGCAGGTCTGAAAGGTCTCTTTGAAGAGCACTACATTTCAATCCCAGACGATAAAGTTGATGTGGTTGAAGGTATGGCTGAATCGATTCGTGAGATGGAAGAGCGCCTAGACGAACAGGTCAAGGCAAATGTGAAACTACAAAATCGTCTAAATGAGTCTGCTAAGCAAGTTGTTCTGAACACTGTTTCAGAAGGACTAGTAGATACTCAGAAAGACAAACTTGCTGCACTATCTGAAGGTGTTGACTTTACTACCGAGGAGGAATTCTCGAAGAAACTCACCACAATCAGAGAGTCGTACTTCCCTAAAGAGAAGGCGACTGTAAGCGAAGTATCTGAAGAGGCACCAGTTGAAGCTAATGAGGAAGTATCTCCATCTATGGCGAACTACCTACAGGCACTCAACCGTTGGTCAAAATAATATTAACACTTTATCCATAGAGAAAACAAACGGAGCTAAACAAAATGTTTAACGCACAAGCTCTAACGGAAAAGTGGTCTCCTGTTCTAAGTCATGAGAGCGCAGGCTCCATCAAAGATAACTATAGAAAGGCAGTAACCGCTGTTCTGTTAGAAAACCAAGAAAGATTCATGCGCGAAGAGCGTGGAATGCTTAACGAAGCAGGTGGTTCTGCTGGTAACGCTGTTGGCGCTATCGGTGGTAACGCACTATCTGGTTCTGGTCTAACTACTCAAACTGGTGGTCTTGCAGGTTTCGACCCTGTAATGATCAGCCTCATCCGTCGTGCAATGCCTAACCTAGTGGCATACGACATCTGCGGCGTTCAACCAATGAGTGGTCCTACTGGACTAATCTTCGCAATGAAGTCTCACTACGAAGGTAGAGACGGTACAGAAGCACTGTACAACGAGCCTGACAGTGACTTCTCTGCAGGTTTCGATGCTACTGCAAACGCATACGATACTGCTAATCCAACTGCTGGTAGCAACCCTGGACTCCTTAATGACTCTGGCACTTACGACCGTGGCGTTAAGCCAATGGCGAGAGAAGATGCTGAAGCACTAGGAGAAAGCGGAAAGCTGTTCAGAGAAATGTCGTTCAGCATTGAGAAGACTTCTGTGACTGCACAGTCCAGAGCTCTCAAAGCAGAATACACTCTAGAATTGGCACAAGACCTCAAGGCGATCCATGGTCTTGATGCTGAGCAGGAACTTGCTAACATTCTGTCTAGCGAGATCCTTGCTGAAATCAACCGTGAAGTTGTTAGAACTGTGTACACCATCGCTAAGCCTGGTGCTCAGAACAACACTGCAAACGCTGGTAAGTTCGACCTCGATGTTGACTCCAACGGCAGATGGTCGGTTGAGAAATTCAAGGGACTTATGTTCCAGATCGAAAGAGACGCAAACGCAATTGCACAGGAAACTCGTAGAGGAAAGGGCAACTTCATCATCACTTCTGCTGATGTCGCTTCTGCTCTTGCTATGTCTGGTACTCTAGACTACACCTCTGGTCTAACTGGTGCTGGTGGTCCTTCCATCGGTGAAGTTGATGACACTGGTAACCTACTAGTTGGTACTATCAACGGTAGAATCAAGGTCTTCGTTGATCCTTACTCTGCTAATGTTTCTGACTCCCACTACTATGTGGTTGGTTACAAAGGTAGCTCCCCATATGACGCAGGACTATTCTACTGCCCATATGTACCGCTCCAGATGGTCAGATCTATTGGTCCTGACACCTTCCAACCAAAAATTGGATTTAAGACTCGCTACGGCATGGTCGCTAATCCATTCGTTAGAAAGGCAAATGGTGATCCTGATGCTGAAGCACTTACTGCTTCCCGCAACCAGTATTACCGTCGTGTTATGGTTCAAAACCTCATGTGATATTGTTCACAAATCAAGACAAGGACCCCCACAAAGGGTCCTTTTTTTACGTTAAATAGATACTATAGTTGTAGATAAAATTATGCGAAGTACAATGCAATACTTCATTTGGCAAAGTATTGTGTTCCAACTCCAAAAAGCTGGTGCTACCAAGACTCCTTATTATAATAAGGCATACGCCCTAATGAAACTTAATGAACCGAAACCAAATGAAGGGAAAAATAACTAAGGAAATTTTGCGGAATAAAATTCTCAAAATCAAGAACGACCTGTATAATGGTACAATGTATAATGAGTGGACCGCTGAACAAAAGTGGTCTGCTCAACGCATCCTTACACATACCTTAGACATCTTCGACGAGTATCGACTATGAAAACTTTATCCACTTTCTACAGCGACGATGAACTACGGGTAGCACATGTCTGCCTGGTAAACGATGAAGCGTACCATCACTTCAAAGTTTTAACCATCTATAAAGATGCTTCTCATACTAAGCGTTTCAGTCATAAAACCGAAGCAGAGGAGTATGCAGAAAACTGGGTACTACAAAAGTAAATGGAAGATCAAGTAAAATTTACTGAGGAGGATGAACAGAAACTGCGTCAAGCAATGCAGTTTCTAAAGCACAGAGAGATGTGCCAGGAACCATTTGACGGATATTGGGAGGACGATGATGACATATAGACTACTACTTTGCCTGTCTCCACTACTAATTATCTTCCTACTAATGAAGTTTGTTGTTTGGATTAGTGCTATTAATGCTGAATCGGATTATGTCAGAAAAGAACCTTTACGAAAACGAGGACCCTTTGTGGCAAACCCATATGAGGATGTTGATGAAGAGGAAGAGGAATATGGAGATCGCACAGATTATAGATGAAGCTATTAATGAATATTATTCGCTTCAAGGTAAACCTGTGCCCCAGTGGAAACAGAAGAGGGATCCAGATTGGTGGATCACATATCTGGAAGAACTAGGAATCGACCCGAGGAATCCATAATGAGTGCAGAGGAAAGAGATGACGAATGTTATACATTGCATCTATCAATACATGACATCAGACTTATACACTACAGTGTACAAGAGGCAATCAAGTATTGGCCTGGTGCTCCTGCAAGACCTTACGAGGAGCAGGAACACCTATGGTATCTAAGAGATGAGATGTTCCGTTGTCTAATGGAGCATTCGTTCCACCAGGACCCTCCTGCCGAACGCTAAATACTAATAGCTTGGGAAGTTGACATGCCTGCTAACTGGATTAATGAGCAGCCAACAAACAGAAATTATCTATCTCCTGTAGGTTTTCAATTCGATTTGGAAAACTTTCCAGGGGTGGATTTCTTCTGTCAATCTGTAAATATTCCAGACATCAGCATGTCTGTAGCAACACTACCAAGTAAGTTTAGAAACATACCAATCCCAGGAAGTGGTGGTGTAGAGTATGGAGACCTAAATGTCACCTTCCTGATTGACGAAGACTTTACAAATTACATGAAGATCCAAAACTGGATTCGTAAGTTTGGATTGTCTGAGGGTCACTCAGATCAAGCAGATGTCAAGAGTGCTGGAACCATTCAAGTATTGACATCAAACTTCAACGGTAATTTCTATGTAAACTTCGAGGACTTATTTCCAACAAGCTTGACAGGAGTGCAGTATGATGCTAGCTTGACAAATGTGGACTACCTAACTGCAACTGCAACATTTAAGTTCACACGATATCGTATACAGAATGAGAAAGGCGCTGATTTATGAATTTTGAAACTCTTCGTAATAAATTTGATAAACTGAGAGAAGAGTGGGCAGAAGATTCTGAAGTAGATTTTCAATTTAAGAACAAACAGTATACCACAGATCTAGGTCAACTTGCTCTAAACATCCCTTTCCAACACAATAAATACTTACACCATTACACAGATATCTCACAGATCAAAACTTCTTTAGAGTTTGAGATCCGCAAATTGGTCAGGGAGAAACGTGAGTATTACTCAGGCGAAGCAGACGCAAAAACTTACGCCTCCAAACCATTTGGATCAAGCATCAAGACTTCAGAAAAAATGAAAGTGTATCTAGAGTCTGATGAAGAAATCATCAACCTAGAAGCGAAGATCAAGTATCTAGATCAGATGATGTACTGGATCGATCAAGTAATGAAGCAGATATCTAACAGAGGTTTCCAGATCAAGAGTGCTATTGAATGGGAGAAATTTATTAATGGACAATGATGACGCGCCTCTCAGTAAAAAAGAAGAACGAAGTCTATCTTACAATTCAGTCTGCAGAACCTCATGTTCATCATGAGTTAGCAGACTATTTTTCTTTTGAGGTTCCTGAAGCAAAATTCTTAAAGAAGAACCCAAGATACAAATACTGGGATGGCATGATCAGACTGTACTCACCTGGAACTGGTGAGTTATACAACGGTCTACTCAAGCATCTATATGAGTGGGCATCTGAGCGTCAGTACCACATTGACTTTGAGAACAATGACTGGTATGGAGAAGTAATACAGACAAATGATTTTGTCTCTCCAGCGGGCATTAAGATGTTCATGGATAAAATTACCAAAGCAGAAATTAAACCACGCGACTATCAGTATCGTGCAGTTTATGAAGCTATCAAGAATAATAGAAAGCTCTTACTTTCTCCTACGGGCAGCGGTAAGAGTCTTATGATCTATTCCCTCGTCAGATACTATACTGCTACCAACAAGAAAATTTTGATCATCGTGCCTACTACGTCCCTCGTAGAACAAATGGTCAATGACTTTAACGATTACGGGTGGAATGCTGACGATCATGTGCATAAGATATATTCGGGCAAGGATAAAAATACGGATAAACCAATTATTATTTCCACTTGGCAATCAATCTACAAGTTCCC
>CENT01074431.1_pt1 | contig 12596 bp, 11 predicted proteins | sample 530141 | NCBI WGS metagenome assembly CENT01 (sample SAMEA2591074, study PRJEB7988) | marine metagenome | isolation source: saline water (ENVO:00002010), including | reverse complement strand
GGTTGAACACGAGCCGGTGTTTACCCAGGGTCAGGCCGGTAAAGCTGAACACATTCTGATGCCCGGTGATATCCCGGTAGTGCAGGTCGACCGGGGCGGACAGGTCACCTATCACGGACCAGGCCAGTTAGTTATCTATCTGATGCTCAATGTCCGGCGCCGCAAAATGGGCGTTCGCGAGCTGGTAAGCGCTATGGAAGACGCGGTAATAGCCACGCTGGCAGACAGCAACATTACCGCTAATGCCCGCCCCGATGCGCCTGGCGTCTATGTTAACGGTGAGAAAATATGTTCACTGGGTTTACGCATTCGTAAAGGCTGCTCTTTTCATGGTCTGGCACTCAACGTTAATATGGACCTTGCGCCTTTTGAGCGAATCAATCCCTGTGGTTATCAGGGTATGGCCATGACAGACTGCGCCCGCCTTGGCGGGCCGGATAATATTCAAGAAGCGACAGAGCTGATGTTAAGCCATTTACAGGCCAAACTTGCTCTGCCCAATTTGCAAACAATAGAAGGCTTTAATGAGTAACGTAAAGGCAAAAGCCGGAGTAAAACTCCGCGATGATGAAAAGGTCAGGCACATTCCGGTTACCATCGTTCCGACTGAAAAAGAGGAAATGCTCCGTAAGCCGGAATGGATCAAAATCAAGCTGCCTCGCACCACTGACCGGATTGATCACATCAAGAAGACGCTGCGCAAAAATAATCTGCACTCGGTCTGTGAAGAAGCAAGTTGCCCTAACCTGGCGGAATGTTTCAACCATGGTACCGCAACGTTTATGATTCTGGGTGATATCTGTACCCGTCGTTGCCCGTTCTGTGATGTTGCCCATGGTAAACCATTACCTCCAAGCGCCGAGGAGCCACTTAAACTGGCCACTACCATTAAAGAAATGGCGCTGAAATACGTGGTGATCACCTCGGTAGACCGCGATGACTTGCGTGATGGCGGCGCTCAGCACTTTGTGGATTGTATTAATGCCATTCGTGAACACAGCCCGGCAACTAAAATCGAAGTGCTGGTACCGGATTTTCGTGGCCGAATGGACCGAGCGCTGGAGATATTTAAAGATGCGCCACCAGATGTATTTAACCATAACCTGGAAACCATTCCGCGTTTGTACCGCGAATGTCGTCCAGGCGCCAATTACCAGTGGTCACTCGACTTACTCAAAAAATTCAAAGCCCAACATCCTGACGTACCCACCAAATCTGGTTTGATGATGGGAATGGGTGAGAGTCAGGAAGAGATTGCTGAGGTTCTGAAAGACCTGCGTGCGCATGATGTGGAGATGCTGACACTGGGCCAGTACCTGCAGCCAAGCCGTCACCACTTCCCGGTAAAACGCTATGTGCACCCGGATGAATTTAATGCACTTGGCGATACCGCTAAGGCATTAGGCTTTACCCATGCCGCGTGTGGCCCAATGGTTCGTTCGAGTTATCATGCCGACCGTCAGGCGGCCGGAGAAGAGGTTAAATAGCCTCTTCTTTACTGCCCTGTTCCATCGGGTATTTTACGGCCTGGCGGCGTCCGGCTTTTTTCGCTTTATACATAGCGAGGTCGGCGCCGCTGATAAGCGAGTCCAGTTGTTTACCTACCTGATGAGTGTCGCATACCCCAAAACTGGCACTCAGCTGCAAACCGTCCAGTTTCGCTTTAGTATCAATTCCGGCCAGCCAGCTTTGAATATCGCTACAATAGGCCAGCGCCTGATTGACATCCATCCCCTTTAAACACAGGACAAACTCTTCCCCGCCAACCCGCGCACAACTGACTGTGGTTTCTACCAGGCGCGCGCTTAAGATTTTGCCAACCTCACACAGCACCCAATCGCCGGCCTGATGGCCAAAATTATCATTAATCCACTTCAGGTTATCCAGGTCAAACATGATCAGGCTGAGCGGCTCTTCAGTGTTATTGCTGCGCAGTGCCTGTTGCGTGACTTGCATAAATTCACGACGGTTATCGAGCCCGGTGAGGGTGTCCGTTGAAGCGAGACTGGATAGTAGTAGTTGTTGCTTTTGCAACTTACGAATACTAAAAATCGTGATAAACACCAGCGACACTGCCAGCGCAACGAGTAAATAAGTACCAATTACGTTTTGTTCAGCCCGGGCAAGCTGATTAGCCAGCAATGCCTGATGACTGGAGAGCAGGCGAAGGTTTTCGTCTGCCTGGCGAAGAGTCGCCTGGGCCTTATTCACCGCGAGTTGTTTGGTAGCAGCCAGGCGGTTTTGACTACTTTCACTGTCGATGGCAATTTGCTGCCAGTGGTAGGCCTGCTCATAATCGTTCTGTTGTTTGCGGATTTTCGCTTTCAGCACGGCTGCAGCAACCAGCCCTTCTGAATAGTCAGCCATCTCTGGCCGCGCCAGTAAGGGGTCGACTATCGTTTCAGCTTTATCGTACTGGCCCAATGCATAGTGGGCCTCGGCTTCGATGTTTTTAAGGACAACCCAATAGTAAAAATAGTTGAGTGATTTAACTGCCTGTTCATAACGCCTGACAGCGGCTAAAACGGCCTCATACTGCCCGGAATCAAGTAAATAACGGGTCCAGTTCAGGAAGGGCTCAACGGTGTAAAGCGTTTTTGGCAGCGACAGACAAGCCACCTCCAGGGTTGCCAGCCATCGAGGGGTAATCGCATTAATATCGAGACCCTTTTGGGCTCTGAATTCCTGTGCCAGATAGCGGCAGCGCATCTCGCCGCTTACCTTCGCCAGTTCGGGGCCGGTAACCCGCTCAAGAAGCTGTAGCGCTTCGTTGTGCATATCCAGATTAATATAGTACATCAGCACGCTTAGGTTGGCGGTGTACCAGGTATTGTTGCGCGGCAATTGGCCTAACAGCTCCCTAAGTTCGGCAGTCAGCAGCAACCCCTCCGACCATTCCCGGTAACCATAGTAAATGCTAAGTAGTGTGGCTCTGGTACGTAAGCCAAGCTCATCAGCCGGGTGCCGGCGACTTATAGGTTCGATAATGCTAACTGCGCGGTCAGAATCACTGGCTATTGCAGCGTGAAAGCCCAGCAAATAGTCACGGAAATCCTGTTCAACCGGGGTTAAAACCTGGTCATCTAATGCCTGTAAGATCTGTCCTGACCTGGCAGGATCGCTGACACGCAGCGTGTCGGCTTGCGCCAACAACTGTGCGGGGTTTTCTGCTGCGCTTACCGGCAACGAAAGCATTATTATCAGCAACCCGATGACACCGGATAACTGCTGTAACGGTCTGGGAATAACTCGCGACACCAAATAACTTGCCTTTACTTCAGACAGACGGACTTATTAATCATTGCACGGATAGTTAAGGATAAATACCCATACAGTTTACAATGCTTGCTGAGCGCGCTTGCAGGGGTAAATATAGCAGTAAATGTAAAGAATTAACCTACCAGTGTTGACGAGTATTCGTAAACCCGGTTGCGACCATAATGTTTGGACTGATAGAGCGCTAAATCGGCTGCCGCATAAAGATTTTCAAGCTTGTAGCCAGCCTGGGAAGAATTGCTGACGCCGGCACTCACGGTTAACTTAAACTGATACTCGCTCATGGTTGACTGAATATTTTCAATCGCAAGCCGGCAACGTTCGGCAATGTGCATAATTTCGCCCTCCAGCTTACCGGTAATCACTGCGCCGAACTCTTCGCCGCCTAACCTGCCCACAATAGTATCGTCACCAACACTCTCTTTAATGGCTTTTGCGGTTTGAATTAATGCCCAGTCTCCGACCTGGTGACCATAGGTATCATTAATATTTTTAAAATGATCAAGATCGAGCAGTATCAGGCCAACCAGACTACCGTTTTTCTGCGCCTGAGTTAATTTTTCGGTTAAACAATCAGTGAAGTGACCACGATTGGCAATCTGCGTCAGCGCGTCGGTTTGTGCAAACATCCTTAACTTGGACTGCACTTTACGACTGCGATACGACCAAAATAACAACGATGACAACAGAATCGACACCAACGCCAGTGCCAGTAATGAATTCTCCAAACGTTCGTTGATAAGCATGGATTCGGCTTTTAGCAGTTCATTCTGTTTATCCAGTAACTCAATTTCACTTTGTTTGGCATCAATGTCAAAACGTGCCTGCTGGATAGCAATTTCATCCGCCAGTTGCCGTTCGTACATATTCTGTTCCAGTTGCTGACGGGTCGTCAGATACTGGTAGGCCTGTTGGTAATTGCCATTGCGTTCGGCCAGTTGCCTTTTTATGTCATAGGTGTCGATGAGCGGCTGCGGGAAGTCTTCCTTAAACTCCACTGCCATGACTTTATCGGCGTAAACACTAGCATTGTCATACTCCTCATTGGCCCAGTAAACCATGGCAAATAAGCTGTAAATTTCGATCAACTGCCCGCTGGCAGGAAAGTTTTCGGCTTTCATCAACGTGGTCGTTAGCACGGTCTGCGCTTCATCGAGGCGATTCTGTTGTAACAACCACTTGGCTTTCCAGATGTTGATATTAACAATGGTGTAATTCTGATCCGCATTGTTACAAACCCGGTCTGCCTCAGTGAACTCAGCCAGGTTAAGAGAATCGAGTTGCAATTTGGCTTTGGTTGAAATAACCACCAGGTGCAAACCGCAACGAATACGTGGCATCAGCGTTTCACTGGAGAACGCTCTTTCAGCAAAATGCAACGCGGTTTCCGGTTGGCCGATATTCAAATGAAAAAATGCAAGGTTAAGATAAGCATCCGGCTTATAGACGGAATCCGGGATTTCCTGCAACAAGGCTAACAACTCCTCGACCCGCTGTAAGCCACTTTTCCAGTCGCGCTTTACGCCGAGTAAATTAATCAGCGAGCCCAGTACGCGCATCCGCAGTTCCGGCTTTACAGGTTCTTCCAGCAGGCTATCGTAACGGGCAATAATATCGGTAAGATCATTGTCAACCGTTAGAATCAAACCTTGCAAATAGCGATAGTAGTACACTTCATCACTATCCAGAGACGCCACCGGAATGCTCGCCAGTTCAGCTTTCGCTGTTTGGTGATCGGACAATCGAGCACTATCGATATGCCGTAGCTTATCAATATGCTCAGAACTCAATCCAGGCCAACTCACGCACAGAAGAAATCCGAACCAAATAAATCGTCGCATCTGTACCGTTCTTACCCTACAGTTATTGGAAATTCAGTTTAAGCGTCTTTAGCTGGCTCTTCGGATGGAACGTTATCGTCATCATCCGGGTCGGTCGGATCATAAATTGACAGGGTAGGGTTATTCTCTTCCTGTGCAATTGTGGCTAAATATTGCTCCAATTCAGCGCGTTCTGCCGGTGACAAATTATTCATATCTAAGCTAGGATCTACCCCCAACTTTTCTAACAATGAAATTGCGCCCATTTTATTGCTCCTTATTACAAGCCTGATGCTTTATTTGTATTTTTATCATGTGACGCCGGATAAATCGACTTTAATCGTCTGACAATTTCATCATTCGGGATTAAGCGCCGCCCGGGCGGGATCACCAGCGTCGAAATTAATGAAATATCCGCCTCTGGCAGTTCATCCAGGCTTTGCCAGATGATCCGCGGTTGCTGAGTGGGCAAAAAAGGTGACTCATATATCGCCACTTCATGTGAAGGCGCATAATACTCAAGCAGCATATCCACCAGAACCTGTCTTTCCGGCGCACCGGTCAGACGCGGCGTGAGTGATAAGTCGCCAGCATGACCCAACTGCCACAATATAACATAAGCACTGGGGTCGAGTCGGCGTTGATAAAACATAAATTGACTTGCCTCAAACTGCTGGCAACCATAAGCCCCGGGGTCGATGCCCATATCAGCGTACAAACAGGCGTCGGCTGAAATACCCGGCTCCATCCACGCCTGATAACCTTCATCAATAGCCTGTTGAATAGAACGATGAGGGACCTGAGCAAACACCCCCGGGTGACCATAAAAAACGCCAACGACTTTTTTATTGTTACGGACCTCTTCAAGCAAGGCGTCCTGCATCTCCCGGTAGGTATTGCGACGATCCTTATTGTCGGCATACAAATGTTGTAACGAATGGGTACAGGGATTGAGCGTCGCCAACCATTTCTCAATAACCGGATGACAGCTGGTAAACACCACATCGGCCTGCTGGATGTGATTTTTACAACGCTCTGTCATATGTGCCCCGAGTATCATGCCAGGCCCAACACACACCAACGATCCGTTATTATTCATTCTTTTCCCTGTCACTAATGTAAAAATTGTTTTTATTATCAGTTAACTTTTCGTCATTGTGAACTCATCAATTAACTAAAAGCGACATTAAGCATTTAGCCAACCAGCAATCCCTTGTTACAATCACGCCAATGACAGCAGTTTATGGTAACACCATGCGTAAACAGATTTACATTGCCTATACCGGCGGTACCATTGGTATGCGGCCTTCATCCCAGGGCTATGTGCCAGCGGCAGGCTTTCTGGCCAAAACCCTGGCCTCAATGCCGGAATTTCATCGCTCGGAGATGCCGCAGTTCACGCTGCGTGAATATGACGAGCTGATGGACTCGTCAGATATGAGCCCGGCCGACTGGCAATTTATCGCCGATGATATTGCGGCGAATTATCATAAGTTTGATGGCTTTATCATCCTTCACGGCACCGACACCATGGCGTATACCGCCTCGGCGCTGAGCTTTATGCTACAGGGCCTGAGTAAACCGGTGATTGTTACTGGATCGCAAATCCCATTAGCAGAGCTTCGCTCAGACGGCCAGGTGAATCTCCTTAATGCCTTATATATCGCTGCAAACTACCCCATCGCTGAAGTCAGTCTGTTTTTTAATAACAGGCTGTTTCGTGGCAACCGAAGTCGTAAGGTAGATGCTGATGGCTTCGATGCTTTCGACTCCCCCAACTTCCCGCCCCTGCTTGAAGCGGGTATTAATATTCGGGTGAAGGCTGGCACAATTGCCGAGCCTGACAACACCGAACTGAAAGTAAGCAAAGTGACCGCCCAACCTATTGGCTTGGTGAGCCTGTATCCAGGGATCTCGCCTATGGTAATTGAGAATACCTTACAACAGCCGGTCAATGCGCTTATTTTGCTTAGCTATGGCGTGGGTAACGCGCCCCAGAACAAACAACTGCTAACCCAACTGGAAACCGCCGCGGCTCGTGAAATCGTGGTGGTTAACTGCACCCAGTGCTTTAAGGGCCGGGTTAATATGGGCGGTTATAAAACCGGGCACGGCCTTTCTCAGGCGGGCGTCGTTTCTGGCTTTGACATGACGCCGGAAGCCACATTAGCAAAATTACATTACCTGCTCAGCCAGTCACTGTCATTCAACGAGCTTAAACGTCAGCTTGGCCAGAGCTTGCAGGGTGAACTGAGTCATTAACAGGAACAGACAAACATGCAGTATTCAGGAACTCTCAGAAAGATGCGCGTCAGCACCGATGCCGACCATGTAGCCCATTATGAATTACCGGTGGGCGACGATTCGGTAGCCATGAATCCGCTGATTGGGAAATCAGTCAGCGTAGTGCACACGGGCAATATTTATTGCACCCATTGCCAGCGTAAAACCAAAAAAAGTTTTAATCAGGGCTATTGTTATCCCTGCGTTATCTCACTGGCCCAGTGCGATACCTGTATTATCAAACCAGAAAAGTGCCACTACCACGAAGGCACCTGCCGCGAGCCTGAGTGGGGAGAAGAAAACTGTTTTTCCGACCACTTTGTTTATCTGGCCAATACCGGCAACCTGAAAGTGGGTATTACCCGTCATGTTACCGAAGGCATATCCAGCCGCTGGATCGATCAGGGTGCCAGCCAGGCAACCGTGATGTTAAGAGTGCCCGACCGCCTGACCAGCGGCAAGGTTGAACAGTTATGTACGCAGTATATTGGTGATAAAACCAACTGGCGGACCATGCTGAAGGGACAGCCTGAACAGCAGGATTTGATTGCCCTGAAACATCAGATGCTCGAAAAACTGTCCGATGATTTAGCTCAGATTACCGCCGACAAAGGCATACAGGCGGTAACTACCGTGGATGATGTAAGCCATGAAATTGGCTACCCGGTTGAGGACTATCCGTTTAAGATTAAATCCATTAATCTGGATAAAACCCCACAATTCAGCGGCACATTAACCGGCATCAAAGGTCAGTACTGGATGCTGGATGGTGACCGGGTGATTAATATTCGTAAATATGCGGGTTACGAGGTGGAATTCAGCGCAGATTAACGCGTTCAGGCAGGCCTGATAAACTCAGACCTGCCTGCTTATATCAAACTTCCTCGCCTTCCATCTGGCTGGCCAAATCGTCAAGCTCACCCAGAGTCGAATCAAAACCTTCCGTTTTAATCCGGTAGCTCACTTTAACATGATGATTTGTCTGACCGTATTTAACAACCAGTTGCTCGGCGTCAAAGTGCTTTACCGTATTTAAAAACCGGTAAGCCAGCGGCTGAGTGAGAAATTTATATTCAACACTGTTTTTCACTACTTACGCTTCTCCGGGCAATCCAAAATGGACACAGACGTCGAATAACCGTTGTCTGAACGGTAAGGTATCCAGTTCGGCCAGGACAGCCTGACTGGCAAGCAGTTTGGCGATTAACGGATAGGACGACGGCAATGACTCGCCATTCAGTTTTGCCTGCATCATTTGCAACTGCACTGTCGAGCGCAATGAACCATCCGCTTCCGGCGAGTCCAGTTGCGCCAGTACCTCAAGGGTAAGTAATGTTTTAAGCCAGTCCTGGGGTTCATCAATCCCATTACCTTTAAACCAGCTCGCAGGCAGGATCGGATAATCTTCAGCTAGCGCCGAAACAGGCTGTTTAGAAGTTAGCACCTGTTCAAGCATTTGTTCTGTAGCGCTGGCGAAAGCTTCATTGAGCTGTAGGTCAACCGCTGCATCAAGTGTTGATTGTACCGCTGCCAGCTCTATTGCCAGCGTTTTTTGAAGCTTGCTGTCGTTCACCTCTTTTAACGCCAACTGGCACTCATCCAGCATTTGCTGAACATCACTGGCAGCTGTCTGGTCATTCTGAAGCGCTTGCTGAACCTGCTGCAATTGTTCACGCCACTGACTGGCGGCCTGTGATTGTGCCGCTTTCTGCTCAGCCTGAACTGATTTAGCCTTATTAAACAGATTATCGTTAGCAGCCTTAAACGCAAACCACAGCTTCGACTCATAACGCTTGCCCGCCGGGCCGATAGTTTTCCACCGGGCCTGCAGCGCTTTGGCCTCGGTTCTGGCCTGTTGAATATCGTCGAGCTCACTCAGGGCGTTAACCTCATCAATGAGTGCCTGCTTGGTCTGACGATTTTGCTGTAACCACGGGGTAATCACCTCGGTAACTACACTACAGGCCTGGTCCCAGGTTTCCCGTAACTGGCGATAACGCTCACTTTCGGTTTGTCCGGCCTGCTGCCACTGCTTTTTAAGTGCTTCAAACTGCTGAAACTGCTGCGCCGGCTCATCTGAATCGTTGGCGAGCGCTACCATCTGCTCAATCAATTGCTGACGCTCGGCTGCCGCCTTGTCGTTCTGTAGTTCCAGTTCAGCGTAATAACGGCGACACGGCTCAAAAGCCTTCTCTAACAATTCGTCGAAACGCGTGTTTAAGGCCTGATCTTCGACCGTATTTGATTCACCCAGACTCTGCCATTGCTGCCTGAGGTATTTGATTGAACGTGCCCTGCCCGGCATATCATTCTGACTTTCCTGCAGCAGCGCTTCGGCCTGTTCAATCAGTTCCGGCTTGCGTGGTGCGGCAAGATAAATCTGCCAGCCTTCCAGCCGGGCAATTTGCTCCCGGGTTTGTTCAAAACGTTTCTCAAGCATGGCCCGGGTGTCAGGCGGGAGGCTCTGATAGTCTTTTTCAAGCTGCTGAAAGCGTGCCATAGCGGCCCGGTATTTGCCCTGCTCTACCATGTTATTGATGATGTTAATATGCTTGCGGCAGTGTTTAAGATGACGTTGTTGACTGGACTGACGCTGCTGTTCACGGACTTTTAGTTGTTCCAGTAACGTCTGCCATTGGGTACGTAAAAATACCGGTACAACAGCCATTGAAGCAGTTTGTTCACGCCAGCTGGTTTTGATCTCGTCGAGCTGCCAGCTAACGTTGTCATCTACCAGCCATTGCTGCCAGGTTTGTAATTGTGTTTGCAGGGCCGCTACCTGACGCTGTAAGTCTGGCAGGCGATCCCAGATATGCCGGTAACTTTCCAGCATACTCTCAATTTCTTCTGTCGGCTCGGCATACTCCTGCAGTGCCGCCAACGCATTTTCCGCTTTTTCAACAGCCTGTTGAAACACCGTTACTTCGCCGAGGGTAAGACTGAGTATTTGCTCGCCCTGTAGTTGCTTATGAAGTCGTTTGACTTCTGCCACAGTTTCACTACAAACCTGTTGAGCTTCTTGTTGGGCGGCGGCGCGCTGTTGCGCCTCAAACTCTGGTTTAAGTCGGGCTAACAATGCTGAAACGCGTTCATTGAGCGTCGTTAGTTTGGCTTCATATTCCTGGCGCGCTTCGTCATCCAGGCAGCCAAAATCGGCCTTGAGAACCTGATACTCCTCATTAAGCGAGGCCTGGTCAGCACTAATTTTCTCAAAATCAGATTTGTCCAGTAACGCCAGCAGTTTCGATAGCACCAGGGTCACTTCGCGGCCCAGTCGAACCGGTTTTTGTGCCAGTTCCTGCAAATAGTCAAGGCGGTCTGCTAACGCCTGTTGCAACGTCTCATCGGTTGCCTTACGCAACAACTTTTGCAATAAATCAGAATCCTGACTGTTCTCGATAATGGCGAATTTTAACGCTGACTCAGGGGTGGCCGAAAACAACTGTTGGGTAAAACTGCTGCGCCCGAGCTTGTTGAGGATATCCAGGCAAAAGGTTTTATCCTGATGCAATTCGGTCATCAGCGGCAGACATTTGCTCACCTGCTCCGCCGGGGCCGATTTTAACAGGTACTCTTTGATTTCCTGCTGACTGATTTCAGCATTACCATCAATCAGGGCGCATTCAACCCTGGCCTGTGCGGCGGTAACTAGCCGCGGTTCTTTGGCGATCTGTGACATTTTCAGCCACAGGGCAAAAGAGTTGAGCTTTTCCAGGGCCGCCAGACTGACTGCCGCGGCCGAATCATTAAAGGCTAATTCATGCAGGATGCGTCTTTCGTTAGGCGAATCTGGCGATAATTTTTCAATGGCTTTAATTCTTGTGTCCGGATCATTACTACTATGGGAAGGCGAAAAAAATCGACTAAATATCATCCTGTTTAAACCGCGCAATGGATTGTTCATTAGACTGGCTTTCGCGTAATTCGCGACGCAGCTCACTTTTGCTCTTGTGGATAATTTCGCCACTTTCACCAACGGTCATATGTTCGTTGGATTGAGCGATTCTGGCCTGGTACAACAATACCGCCTGCAGACAGTTTTCTTTTTGTTCGTCAGACAGTACCTTGCCGTCAGGCCATTTACCCGTTTCGACAGCCTGACGCAAACGTTCGTAAACGTCTGGCGTCATGGCAGCGAGAAGTTGTTCTACATTCATTTACTCGACCGTTTTAAAAGCACAATTCGTACGCGATTGATGCCATACCATAAAAAACCTATTACACAGGCCATCAGCGCTGCAGAATGCTGGGTATCACCTGGCGCGACCCCGCCCCAGTACATAAAACCGAAACCACCAATAAATAACAGCATCGCGAGCATCGACTGGTTTTGAATGCTATGCATTTTCTTAAACCGTTTCATGTTCTCTTTGCGTTCAATATCCTCGACTGACGCTTCGCCATAAGAGAAATCGCAGTTAGGGCAAGTCTTGGCTTTATCTGACATCTTCTTACCACACGACGGACAATCAATTAACGCCATTCTATCTCCTCTGATCGTTATTTCCGGGTGACGCACTGTTGTTGCTGACAAGCTCCAGCGAAAGGCATCGCTGCACATATCGGTCTGTAAACAATACAACACCATATCAAAAAGCCAGGAGTCAGCCCTGGCTTTTAAAAAACATTGCCGGCGTCAGTGTTTTTACTGACAGAATCCGGCTCTGGTTTACTTTTACTTTTCGTTCTCTTTTACACGCTGCCAATATTCATCGACAGTCGCTTTCATCTCTTTACTCAGTAATACAATACCGAACAGGTTAGGCAGGGTCATTACCACAATAGCCACCGCAGAGAGTGCCCATACCAGGGTTGTATCAGAGAATGACGCCCAAACAAACCCGGCCACATAAATTACCCGATACGGCATGATTGAACGTGGGCCTAATAAATAGGTCATGGCACGGTCACCGTAGTAAGACCAGGCAATGGCGGTTGAGAAGGCAAACAACAACAAGCCAATAGACACAATGTACTGACCAAAGTCACCAAACCAGCCACGGGTAAAGGCAATGGTCGTCAGTGAGGCTGAGTGAACCAGAGATTTACCCTGAATAATCAGGTTTTCTTTGAGCGGCTTACCGTTTTCAATCTGCAGGGTACCAGAGAAAGGATCCTCGCTGCCCACCAGGTATTGTACGTCTTCGGCAACTGAACGAGCGTTAATCAGCGTGAAACCACCGGTTACGGCAGAACCATTAACCACCGTAATGGCAC
>CENT01027517.1_pt1 | contig 12621 bp, 12 predicted proteins | sample 530141 | NCBI WGS metagenome assembly CENT01 (sample SAMEA2591074, study PRJEB7988) | marine metagenome | isolation source: saline water (ENVO:00002010), including | reverse complement strand
TAAAAAATTTATTGACTTACAAATGTTAAATACTTAAGAACAGGATGTTTTTACAAGGTTAAAAGCATGGGTGAGAGTGATAGCGATAATCCTCTTAAATCTTTAGGGGAAAAGATAGACGCTGCAAAAAAAGCAATTGAACCTGTGGAGCCTGTACAAAATAAATTCTCTGCTGCGGAAGTTGGCTGGAGAATGATAATTGAATTAACTGCTGGAGTCTTTTTAGGCTTTGGTGTGGGGTACGGACTGGATTTTCTATTTGATACAAGGCCGGTTTTTATCCTGATACTAACATTGTTTGGGTTTGCAGCTGGTGTCAAAACGATGATGCGATCTGCGCGAGAGCTGCAGAATAAAGAATTGGCTGCCCAAGACAGTACCGAAAAGGATGACATTGATGGCTAGCAGCGCTGATGCAAAAAATGAAGGGTTAGTTTTTCACCCAATGGATCAGTTTATCGTTGAACCGCTTTTTGGTGCAGGACCTGTACATTGGTATACGGTTACGAACGTAACTTTGTGGATGGCTTTGTCGGTTGTTGCTCTGATAATGATAATGGTCGTTGGAACATCAAAGCGCGCTTTGGTTCCTTCGAGAGCCCAATCTATTGGCGAGTTAGCTTATGGCTTCGTACACAAAATGGTGGAAGACGTAGCAGGTAAAGATGCTGTTCCTTACTTCCCGTATATTATGACGTTGTTTATGTTTATTGTCTTGTCTAACTTTTTGGGTTTGCTACCAATGTCGTTTACAACGACTTCTCATATCGCTGTTACAGCGGTGATGGCGATGGTAGTGTTTTTCTCAGTAACTATCATAGGATTTGCGAAAAATGGTGTTGGTTTTTTATCCCTTTTTTGGATTTCCTCTGCCCCATTAGCTTTGCGGCCTGCTCTAGCGCTTATTGAAATTATTTCATATTTTGTAAGGCCTGTGAGCCACTCTATTCGGCTTGCTGGCAATATGATGGCAGGACACGCCGTTATTAAAGTATTTGCAGCATTCGCAGGGGTGGCATTAATATCGCCACTTTCTGTAGTTGCTATCACTGCAATGTATGCCTTAGAAGTATTAGTTTCGTTTATACAGGCATATGTTTTTGCAATTTTAACCTGCGTCTACTTGAAAGACGCTCTTCATCCACATCACTAAAACAAAATAATTAAGGAGAATTCGAATGGAAGGCGATATTGTACAAATGGGTGCATACATTGGCGCAGGTCTGGCCTGTACGGGCATGGGTGGCGCGGCAGTTGGCGTTGGTCACGTTGTAGGAAATTTTATAGCAGGAGCTCTTCGAAACCCTTCTGCAGCTGCTGGACAAACGGCAACAATGTTTATTGGTATTGCTTTTGCTGAAGCTCTGGGTATCTTTTCATTCCTAGTCGCACTTCTACTAATGTTTGCCGTTTAAGCAACAATTAGAACAATGTCCTTAAAGTTGAGGTGCCCTTTTTTTGGAACACCCCAATTTTATGGGTTCATTAGGGAGTAAAAAATGGCGACAAAAACCGATGTTTCTGTGAGCAGTTGTATAGATAGTTACGGAAGCGCAATAGGTATGCCGCAACTGTGTACCGACTGGGCAAGTAATCAAATTTTTTGGTTAGTAGTTACTCTAGTAGCAATATTTTTTGTTCTGTCTAGACTAGCACTACCTAGAATATCTGCTGTAATTTCTGAAAGACAAGGTACAATAACCAACGATCTTGCAGCCGCAGAAAATTTGAAGTCTGAAGCAGCGCAAGCTGAAGAAGCTTACAAAAAAGCTCTTGAAGATGCCCGCTCGGAAGCTGTCAAAATAATAGAGACGGCAAAAGTTGAAATAAAACAAGAGTTGGATGTTGCAATTCAAAAGGCCGACTCAGATATCTCTGCAAAGGCTGCTGCTAGTGAAGAGGCTATCGCTGAGATCAGAAAAGACGCTTTGGCAAATGTTAAATCAGTTGCGAAAGATATCACCTCAGAACTAGTTAAAGTTCTTGGTGGAAAAGCTGATGCCAAAACTTTAACGTCGGTGATCAATGCGAAAATGAAAGGGTAATGGGCATGTTTAAAAATGTAATAGCTCCTGGATTAATGCTTACAATTGCTAGTCCTCTTTGGGCTGCTTCCGGTCCTTTTTTTTCTCTCCGCAATACAGATTTTGTCGTATTAATAAGCTTTATTCTGTTCGCCTTGGTTTTAGTTTATCTTAAAGTACCGTCTATGTTAGGCAAAATGCTGGATCAGCGTGCAGTCTCTATTAAAACTGAGTTAGATGAGGCCAGAGCTTTAAGAGAAGAGGCTCAAACAATTTTGGCATCTTATGAGAGAAAACAAAAAGAAGTTAGTGAGCAGGCTGCCCGTATTGTGGAAGATGCTAAAACCGAAGCTAAAGAAGCTGCAGAGCAGGCAAAAATTGATCTTGAGAAATCTGTTGAGCGTAGGTTGAGTGCAGCTAAAGAAAAGATTGCATCGGCGCAAACTTCTGCAGAGCGTGAAGTTAGGGATGCTGCCATAACTGTTGCAGTTGCGGCTGCAACAGAAATCTTAGGTAGTCAAATGTCGGCCGATATGGCCGACAAATTGACTGAAAATTCAATCGCGGAAGTGAAAACAAAGTTTCATTAAAAGCAATATTGCAAGTCAAAAAAACCGTGTGTGAGTACGGTTTTTTTTTCATTTTTCACGAGTGACTTCAGCTTTAACAATATTTAAGAGTTGTTTCTAACGTTTTCCGTAATACAGACCTACAACATGCTCAGCCTCAGCAAAAAATAACCATCTAATTATAAACATACCTATAATATGAGCAATGAAAGCAAGTGTTGCAATAAAGTGAGAAAATGGGAGCGATAGAAATATTATAGGCATTCCAAAAGCTAATATACTACCCATTATGCGTAACTTACCGCTATGCTTTCGCCCTACTTTGTAAACAAATTCCTTTAAAAGATAGTTAGTGCCAGTATGAGGTGCTTCAAATGACCGAACTTCACTTGGATTAACTGTCAGTCCAGTTGCGGTAGCTAAATTTGTACCGGATTGGGCGAATGCCTTATCACCGAATATCCAAGAAACGACCTGTATTACGCCAGATAAAGCTAATAAAGGAAGTGCAACAGAAATTTGCCCTGCTAGCAATGCTCCGCCAGCAATTGAAAATATAAGAAAAACTATTGGTGTCATTCTTGAATTCCAACGAGGTACCGTTTTTAGTTGTGCATATATCATTGAAGTGGCAAAAACCGTCGCAATACAAAAGAAAGCTGATAGTAATCCAACAATCGTTAATTCTATGTCGAGAAAAATCCGACCTAATGCGTATATTCCAGATAGTACCAAAGCAAAAAGTGAAAGCCATGCTTCACGGCTTAACCAACTCGATTTCCACTGAGAGAATGCCTTTATGGCTCTTTCGGGATGACCTAGATGAAAAGTCGATGACAAAAGACCACCTATGGCTAATGCAAACCCAATTGCAAAGAAAATAAAACTAACTAGGCCGCTCATGCTGGGATATCCTAGGCAAAGAAAAGCCAGCAATCCAAAACCTAGTCCAGAAAGGGTAGTAAAAATAATTACTGATGGAGCTGGATGCATATTAAATTCCGTCTAAAGTTTTATCTAACCATTTGAAAAAACCATCTGGTTCATTGGCAATAGGTTCTAGGTAGGGCGCCAATATATCTGTTTCGTCCATTTGGTTTTTTGGTCTAGGAGGTAAGTATTTATTTACGGGAAGGGTTCCTTGCTCTGGCATAAGATTGGTTCCTCCTCGCTCTTCTACCAGTATACTAACATCACTATTGGGATCCCCAAGGTCGCCAAAGTGTCTTGCTCCGGCCGGGCAAGTTCTCACACAAGACGGAACTTGATCCTCTTCAGGTAAATTTTCGTTGTAAATTCTGTCCACACACAAAGTGCATTTTTTCATCACTTTCTCAACTGGATCCATCTCTCTGGCCCCGTATGGGCATGCCCATGCGCATAATCCACAGCCTATGCAGTCACTTTCATTTACTAGTACAATGCCATCCTCAACTCTTTTGTAACTGGCCCCGGTTGGACAAACAGTTACGCATGGAGCATTTTCACAGTGTAAACATGACTTTGGAAAATGTACCAAATGCGCAGGTTTATTGGTTGGTGTAACTTCATAGGAATGAATACGATTAAGAAATGAACCAACTGGTTCCGCGCCAAATGCATCCTCATCTGACAAAGGAGCACCATAATTTTCGGTATTCCAACCCTTACAGCTAACCACGCAAGCATGACATCCAACACAAGTATCAAGGTCAATGACGAGGCCAAGTTTTTTTTCAGTCTTTTCTGGGAGTGAAGTCATTAATTGCCCACTTTCCATGAAATATTTTTTGGACCCGTTCCAACTGGTGACTTAATTTCCTTAAAACTTGGTTGGCTTTCTTTAGGCGCCGTAGTTTTTTCTAATTTTACCTTAAGATCGAACCAGGCAGCTTGCCCTGTCACCGGATCGGAATTTGACCATCTAAGCCCATCGCCTTTTGCAGGTTGTAGTTCATGGATCAGATGATTTAGTAAGAACCCTTTTGTTGCTTCTGGGGCATTTGGATCGAGTGCCCAAGCGCCCTTTCTTTTCCCAATTGCATTCCAAGTCCATACAGTATTTTCGTTTAAACCAGCCATTTCTGCTACGGGAACAGTTATAGTGTTATGTATAGAGCTGAGTTTAACCCAATCACCTGTTTTCAAATTATGATTTTTCATGAGTTTAGTTGGCACATAAAGTGGGTTCAATCCGTGAATTTGTCGTAACCAAGCGTTTTGGCTTCCCCAACTATGATACATTGCCATAGGTCTTTGTGTTAGCGCATGAATTGGGTATTCGTTATTTTCTTCACTTTTAGCTTGAGTGGAATACCAGATTGGGAGTGGCGACATTACTGCTTTTAACTGTTCTCTCAAATGTTCTGGAGGTTGTTGCTCGCCAACTCCCTCAGCGGCCAGCTGAAATTTACGCATTGGTTCAGAATACAAGTTAAATATATATGGCATTGGACTATCATAAAGCCCTAATTCAACGGCCCAATTTTGATAGGCACTATTCCAGGGTTTGAAATACTTAGCTTCATCAGGAATATGCGCGACGTAGAAGCCTCCATTTTCGATATAGGCTTCTAATTGTTTTGGATTGACCGAGCCTCTTCCTTCGGCAGATCCATCCCCACGAAATCCGGCTAAAGGACCAATGTCAGGTTTTCTTAGATGATTTACTATGTAATCAGCATAGTCTTTGTATTTTGGAGAACCATCTTCGTTTATAAAGCCTGGAAGGCCTAGCCTGGCACCAAGATCGACTATGACTGATTGAAAGCCCCGCACATCACGGTCTGGCTCAATGACCGGCCATCTTATAGCATCTGCTGCGCCATCAGCTTCGCTGATTGGTCTATCAAGTAATGAAATACAATCATGCCGTTCTAAATAAGTCGTATCAGGTAAAATTAGATCTGCATAAGCAACCATTTCTGACGAATAAGCATCAGAATAAATTATTCGTGGAATGACATATTCGCCTTTCTCATCCTTATCAGTGAGCATGTTCATAACCCCACTGGTATTCATAGAACTATTCCAACTCATATTTGCCATATACATAAATAGTGTATCGATTTTATAAGGATCACCTGCATAGGCATTTGAAATTACCATATGCATTAACCCATGCGCACTCATGGGGTTTTCCCAACTAAAAGCTTTGTCTATACGAACCGGCTTACCATTATCATCTAATGCCAAATCTTCCGGACCATGGACAAAACCTAAATGCGGACCATCAAGGGGCGCATCAGGCGTCACTTTGAAGTGCGGTTTAGGATGAATAGAGGATGGCTTTGGATAAGGAGGCTTAAACCTAAACCCTCCTGGCACTTCAACAGTTCCAAGTAGAATTTGGAGGATATGCAAGGCTCGGCAAGTTTGAAAACCATTAGAATGGGCTGAAATACCTCTCATAGAATGAAAACTTACGGGTCTTCCTTTCATGACCTTATGCTTTTCACCACGAAAATCAGTCCACTCGATTGGAAGCTCAAATTCTTCTTCAAATGCTACCTTTGCTATTTCATTTGCAAGTGCGCGAATTTTTTGTGCAGAAATACCGCAAACATCGGCAACAGTTTCTGGATCATATTCTGATGAAATATATTTTTTAATAATATCGTGAAATACCGTAGTGCTAGTAGCTCCTCGTACTCGATAAGTCGCGTTTAGGTCAGGGTAAATACCCTTAGTGTCAAACGCGCACACTTTTCCACTTATTCTATCTTTAACAAGCGGTTTATCATTTTCATCTTTTAGAAATAATCCTGATTCTGGATCAAGAAAAACAGGGGCGTTGGTATATTTAGCTAAATATTCTAAGTCAATTTTACCCGCCTTTATTAGTACATTGATCAGTGATAAGATTAACAAGCCATCTGTTCCAGGAGTTATCCCTAGCCATTCATCGGCAACAGCATTGTATCCAGTACGAATTGGATTAACGCCAACGATCTTTGCTCCGCGGTCTTTGATTTTCCCAATTCCCATTTTAATTGGGTTACTGTCATGATCTTCTGCTACTCCAAACAGTATAAATAATTTTGTATAGTCCCAATCAGGTTGCCCAAATTCCCAAAATGAACCGCCCATTGTATAAATTCCAGCTGTCGCCATGTTTACGCTACAAAACCCACCATGTGCCGCGTAGTTTGGTGTTCCAAACATTTGGGCAAAGTAACTTGTAAAAGATTGTGACTGATCTCGACCAGTGAAGAATGCTAATTTTTCTGGTGCTTTTTTTCTGAGAGGTTTTAGCCATTCGACTGCCAAAGTAAGCGCTTCGTCCCAGGAAATTTTTTTAAATTCGCCTGACCCCCTTGGACCAACTCGTTTCATAGGAGAGTCAAGGCGAGAAGGTGCATTCACTTGCATAATTCCTGCACTACCCTTAGCGCATAGAACACCTTGATTGACGGGATGGTCTTTGTTGCCTTCTATGTATGCGACTTTACCATCCTTAATATGAACGTCTATTCCGCACCGGCACGCACACATATAACATGTTGTTTTCTTTATCTCGTCTGAAACTTTTGGAGAAGTTTCTAAGTATGGTTGGTCTTTCATTTCTATTTACTCACCCTGTCAGCCGGATCAATCCGACCATAGAAAAAGTTATCACTAATCCCAATGTGAAAGGGCGATAATATTTTTCTAGTTTCTGCATAAACAAAATTGACCCTAGTACAACCCCAATAGAAGAGGGTAGAGCTAATAAAATACCGCGCAAAAATGCTTTTTGGTCCATTACATCGAAAATAATTAAAAATATAAAAGTTGTTATTGAATTAAGCAATATATACACGACAAGTGATGCTCGCATACGCCTTGCTGAATTTTGGCTTGCTAAAACGTAGATGGCCACGATCATACCACCAATGCTTGCTAAACCCGTTGCCATTCCAGCAAAAACGCCTGACGAGACTGTGCCCAACTTTGTTGCTAAAAACTGAAGTTTAAAATTTTTTAATAAAATAAATGATAGTATCAATATCAACGTCAAAGCGATAAATTTACTAATCTGAAAATCCAGAATTGTTGTTATGAATATACCTATTGGCAACCCAAAAATTGCACCAAGCCAGAGGGTCATTGAGGTCTTTTTGTCAGAGTCTTTCCAACCGTTTTTAATCATAAAAACTCCAGCAAAAAATTCCATCCACCAACATATTGGAATTAGTTCTAAAGGCGGAATGATTGAGAGTGCCAAAGACATTACGAAAGCTGATAACCCAAAACCTGTAAAGCCTCTGATCAGCCCGGCAAAAAAGCAAATAGAAATTAAAAATAGTATATCGGAACTAGTTAAAGCTAATGTTCCAAACATTATTGTATACGATTAGCCTGTAAAGCTGTAACAGCTATCATTTGGGTTACATCATCAGCGCTACATCCTCGTGATAGATCATTTGCTGGTTTAGCTAAACCTTGAAGAATTGGTCCTATAGCTTGAGCTCCACCGAGCCGCTGGGTTATTTTATATCCAATATTTCCAGCATCTAAGTTAGGGAATATCATTACATTTGCCCTACCTGCTATTAGAGAACCTTTGGCTTTTAATTTTGCAATTTCAGGGGAAATGGCGGCGTCAAATTGTAATTCACCCTCAATTTTGATCTCAGGACTTTTAGATTGCACAATTTTTGTTGCTGTCACCACCTTAGAAACTTTGCGATGATTTGCGCTACCTTTTGTTGAAAATGATAACATGGCGACATGAGGTTCAGTCTGTAGAAGGTTTTTACATGATTTAGCTGCCATGATTGCTATTGATGCAAGTTCATCTTCTGTAGGGTCTATGACTAATCCACAGTCAGAGTAAACCATAGGATATGCACTTTTGGGATACATTAAAAAACAGCTAGAAATAAGCTGCACGTCGTCAGATTTCCCAATTATTTGTATAGCAGCTCGGACAACATTAGATGTGGTTTCTACCGCTCCACCAACCGTTCCAGCAGCATACCCAAGTTTGACCATTAAAGCAGCAAAATTTAAGGGCTCTTTGACTTTAGTCCGAGCCTCGTCAACTGAAATTACTTTATTCTTGCGGAGACTTAGATATTCTTTTTCGAATTCAATAAGCAGTTCTGATTTTTCAGGATCAATGACCTTTATACCCGAAGGAAGATTGACGCCCAAGGCTTTACACTCGGTCTTAATAGTAATTTGATCGCCAATCAGAACAATTTGGCACGTCCCAGTGTTGTAGGCCGCAATCGCACCAGTGATTATGCGGGGATCGCTGCCTTCGCTCATTACTATAATCGGCTTTTGATTTATAACGAGCTCTTCTAAGACCTTTAAAGGTAATTTATGTTTGGTCCTAGAAGAGTTCATAGTCTCAACTATACCTGCTGAGGCCGCATATCCTTAGCGTCTATCCCCGCTACTGCTACAGGTGCTGTCATTGCATCACGTCTAAAAGGCTCCCCTAGTTCTTGATTAATCATCGCCTCAATAAGTGTTGTAATTCCATTTTCCATTTGATCCTTAATTGCTTGATTTAGTGCGGCTGTAAGATCGTCCATAGTTCTCGCAACAACTCCCTTCAAGTTACAAGCCTCAGCAATTCCGGCATAAGAAACTTCATAATTTAGTTCAGTTCCTACAAAGTTGTCCTGATACCAGAGTGTCGTATTGCGCTTTTCTGCACCCCATTGGTAATTTCGAAAAACGATCTGTGTGACAGCAGGCCAATCTCCTCTGCCAATAGCTGTAAGTTCGTTAACAGCAATGCCAAATGCTCCATCTCCGGAAAAGCCTACGACTGGCACATTAGGACAGCCAATTTTGGCACCCACAACTGATGGAAGCCCATAACCGCAGGGCCCAAATAAACCAGGCGCTAAATATTTTCGACCCTCTTCGAAACTTGGATATGCATTACCTATAGCACAATTGTTGCCAATATCAGATGAAATAATAGCATTTCTTGGAAGAGAGGCTTGGATTGCTCTCCAAGCCATTCTAGGGCTCATCCACTCGGGTTTATCAGCTCTAGCTCGTTCATTCCAAGTTGTACCTGGATCGTCATCCTCATGGTCCATCGAAGAAAGTTGCTGCGCCCATTTTGACTTTGTTTCAGCTATTTTAACTTTTCTAGTGTCGCGGTTTAAGTCGCCGGCAGTATCGGAAAGTTGGGCCAAAATATCATTAGCAACCTTACCCGCGTCGCCCACAATTCCTATAGATACTTTTTTGGTTAGGCCTATACGATCAGGGTTTATATCGACTTGTATAATTTTCGCATCTGAAGGCCAATAATCCAAACCGTATCCGGGAAGTGTAGAAAATGGGTTGAGACGTGTGCCCAGACACAATACCACATCTGCATCTTTAATTAACTGCATAGCTGCCTTTGAACCGTTATAACCGAGTGGTCCAGCAAAAAGAGGATGGTTTCCTGGGAAGGCATCGTTGTGCTGATAACCAACACATACTGGCGCATCCAAACGTTCGGCTAGCGTCATTGAAGCAGTTATCCCATCCTTTGATAATACAACACCAGCACCGTTTAAAATAACTGGGTTTTTTGCTTCACTTAATAAATTTGCAGCGTCCGAAACAGATTTACCTCCGCCACTAGAATGTTCAAACTCAATAGGCTCAGGAATTTCTATATCCACAACTTTTGTCCACATGTCTCGGGGTATGTTTAGCTGGGCAGGGGCTGATTGCCTTTTAGCCTGTGCTATCACTCTAGTTAGAACTTCTGCCACTCTCGTTGGATCCCGAACTTCCTCTTGATAGCAGACCATATCTTCAAATAGCTTCATTTGCTCAACTTCTTGAAAACCGCCTTGTCCAATAGTTTTGTTGGCGGCCTGAGGAGTTACTAACAAGAGCGGTGTGTGGTTCCAGTAAGCAGTTTTCACAGCCGTTACGAAATTTGTAATACCAGGGCCATTTTGAGCAATCATCATTGACATCTTTCCTGTGGCTCTGGTGTAGCCGTCGCTCATCATTCCAGCACTACCCTCATGAGCACAGTCCCAAAACATAATTCCTGCCTTTGGAAATAAATCTGAGATGGGCATCATTGCTGATCCAATGATTCCAAATGAGTGTTCAATGCCATGAGTTTGAAGTACTTTTACAAATGCTTCTTCTGTGGTCATCTTCATAATTATTCTCCTAAAGGTGGTTTTATGTGGCTAAATTTAAATATTAGAGTTGGATATATGCTCAAGCTGTCTAAAAGGTTAGAGCCAGTTTAACAACCAAATTATGTCCAGATTTATCTTAATCTGTAAATTTTTTAATTAAGTCTGCTACCAGTTTTATACCACCTTCTATCTTTTCTTCATTTATTGATGAAAAGGCTAACCGATAGTAGTTTTCTAGTTGGTTGGGGGGGGCGAAGAAATTTTTTCCAGGTTCGATTAGAACACCATTTTTCATTAAGCTCTTAGCTAGTATTTCTGTATCTAAATCTTTTGGCGCTTTCATCCAAAACGAAGATCCTCCCTCTGGTGAAGAATTACCTGCAATCTCTAATTGGTATTTTTTAATAGCTGCCGCCATTGTGGACCTTCTTATACTGTATTGCTTTGCCATTCGGTTTATAAGAGCATCATAGTGGCCTAATCTTAAAAAATGGGCTGCTGTCCGCTGTATATGTCCTGGTGGATGACGAAGTACGCTTGCTCTAAGAGCCCTTGCTTCGCTTATAAAAGGTGCAGAACCGACAAGGTAGCCTAAGCGTAGCCCTGGAAATAGTGATTTTGAAAATGATCCAACGTAAATCACTCTTCCGTCACTATCTAGTGACTTTAAAGCTGGAGATGCCGACTTTTTTGATGAGATCTCAAATTCATAATCATCTTCAACAACTAATGCATCAAGTTTGCTAGCAGTTTCTAATAATTGCTGCCTTCGATTTAAAGGCATTGTAATTGTGGTTGGGCATTGGTGACTAGGTGTGGTGAATATAACTGACGTTTCTTTTGGGATCTGATCGGGTATCAATCCATAGTGATCCAAATTAACAGCTTTAACATGACACCGAGATTGGTCCAGAATATCTCTTAGGGGTGGATATGATGGATTTTCGATTGCTGCAGTTCTGCGCTGATTTAATAAAACTTGCGTTGCTAGCCACAAAGCATTTTGTGCACCCATTGTTACCAAAACCTGATCTGTACTTGCGGTAATGCCACGCCTAGGAAGAGAGTGTCTGAGGATAAATTCAATTAATTCGATATCATCTTGATCATAATAGTCTGAAGTTAAAGAACTGAAGTCTTTGGCCCCTAGAGCCATTAATGCGCACTGCCGCCAGTTTGAGTGGTCAAATAGACTTGGATCGGTTTGTCCATAAATGAAGGGAAATGGAAATGAGGACCAGTTTTGTGGTTTTGCTGGCCAGTTTTCTATACTGAACCTCTGCCCTATCATTTTTGACCAGTCTACTGTATCCCGAACCCCAATTTTTTCCGAAAATGAGGGTGGGGGAGGGGCATTTTTTGAAACATAAAATCCGGAACGATCTTTAGATATGAGGTAATCATTTGACTGGAGTTCTGTGAAAGCTAGCGAAACGGTGATCCTACTCACGCCAAGATATTCTGCTAACTTTCTGGTTGATGGAAGTTTTTCACCTTGTTCAAACCTACCTGATAAGATCCCTGAAGCAATCATCTGTTGAACCCGAGTTTGCAGGGTTCCTGGCGTCGTATTATCTAGAAAAAAGTTTTCAACTGGTATTGCCATAATAAAATATGAGTATGCTAAAAAGCGTTAGCTAAGAATATTAGGTTACATAATAACGGCAAAATCGGACCCCAAGTTTAATGGTCACCTTAACCAACTGTATTTTAGATTTGTGAATAAGATTGGTGAAAAAACAATCAACCAAACACTTTTGTTAAAGCTATATCAACTGCCTCGGTAATCGCGTCTATATCGTCAGGCGTCGCAATAAGCGCTGGACTAAAACATAGAGTATTGTTCAATCCAGGTAACGATCTATTGGTTGCACCAATGATAATACCCTGTGCCATGCAGTCAGCCACAACCGCTTGGACAAGCTTTTCCTCAGCTGGTGTTTT
>CENT01016488.1_pt1 | contig 12638 bp, 13 predicted proteins | sample 530141 | NCBI WGS metagenome assembly CENT01 (sample SAMEA2591074, study PRJEB7988) | marine metagenome | isolation source: saline water (ENVO:00002010), including | reverse complement strand
TTTAGATAAAATGGGGTGATCCGGGTCTATATTGATCGCTTACGCTGTTACTGCCATTGCTTTGACCTCTGCGTCTGCTGGGTGGTCTCCCTCGTTGGTGATGAGTTCCCATGTAGGTTTAAACTCCTCATTCCACTTATCAAGCTCCTGCCATAGCTCAGCATTCTTAACGGGTTTCTTGTTGGCTCCCTTCCAATTCTTAGCCTTCCATCCTGCTAACCATGTGTTGATACCTTGGTTGATGTAATTGCTTGAGGTGTAGACGGTAATAGGTCTATCTGCTAACTGCCTTTCATTAATGCGTCTGAAAGCCTCTACAACTGCTGTAAGCTCCATTGTTTGTTGTGTGGTAGCTGATGCACTCCCTTTAAGTCCTGAGCGTTGTAGGTCGTTCTCATTGTCTCTACGGGTCATTAAGAAAGCCCACCCACCTTTTTTAGTCTGTGAGACCCAAGAACTGTGGAAATAAACACGTAGTGTATTGTCTGTTGGTTGTGTCATTACTACTCCTTATGACATAGGGATAAATGCGCCCTAAGAGGTTCAGAGCGCCTTAAAGTTGTTTGGTTAGGGGAACTGTTACTATTTAGCTTGTTTCTTTGCTGTAGCGTACAGGCGCTTTACAGTGGCTTCTGAGACGCCTAATTGCTTAGCTGTGACTGATATTGATAGACCGCTTTTACGTAGCTCTGCAACCTTCTCAGGGGATGCTTTGGTGGGTCTTCCAATCGTTTTGCCTTCTGCTCTGGCTCTGGCTTGAGCCTCAAGGGTGCGCTCTCTGATACGATCTTTCTCAAAGGCTGCAAAGGCTGCGAAAATCTTCAACATTAATCTGTTTTCAGGGGTAACTAGCTCATCAAATGGTAAATCCAATATGCGAACATTGATACCCTTCTCAAGGAGCAAATCAATAGTCTGCTGCACGTCAATGTTATCTCTTCCTAAGCGGTCTAGCTTAAGGACTACAAGCGTATCTCCCTTTATCAGCTTATTTTCAACCATATTTCTGAAGCCTTTACGCTCCATTGCACATACAGCACCTGATACGGTCTCTGCAATAACAAAGTCCTCATTGATCTCATACCCCTTATTCTTAAAAGCTTGTACTTGGTTAGCTGTGGTCTGGTCTGAGGTCGATACGCGGCAATAAAAATATGTACGTTGACTCACAATGTATCTCTATGGATGAAAAGTGGGGGTATTTTATGAGCCTAGCCAATAAGTGTCAATACACTACTTTTGATACATGATAAAGCTAGCTCAAAGTAACTGGCTCATATATGAAGCTTTTGAGCTACCCTTGAGACTCCTTTACCGGTGGCTTATCAGAAGTTATCGTAATCATCAGGGTCAAGGTTAATGTCATAGTCCACATAGTTAGGGTTCTCACCCCAGAATAGCTCTGCACCTCGTTTAAGCTTGTCAGGCTCCTTTGCTTTCTTTACTGCTTTAAGGATGGTCTGTAGTAGTGCTTTATCAGCCTCGCATAGTTGCCCTTGTGTCTCTATCTCTGGGTCTGTATAGGTAGCTTTCTTTAACTCATTCCTAGCTTGCTTGAGGATTGGAAAGCCTGTGACCATGCTTTTAGCTACATGGCTTCTCTGTTCAAAGTAACCAGCTTCAATGAAAGCCTTTCTGTCTCTGCGCCAGTTAGTAACAGTATTGGGAGTGACGCCAATCTCTTTCGCTGTGTTTTTGGTACTAATGTCAGGTTGCTGTTGCATCAACACTAAGAACTTTTGCCATTGTATTTCTGTTTCTTGGCTTGCAGTGAGAGGCTTAGTTGTATTCTCAGCATTGATTGATAAGGCTTTCTCTACTGTCACCTCCTCAAGTACTTTGACTCTGATCTGTTTGAATCTTTTCGTTCTCTTATTGACCTCCTTGTAGGCTGCAAACCTATGGAAACCATCAACAATTATGTACTTGCCTTCGTTATTAGGATCATAGGTGACCTCAATTGTTTGAGGTGGTTTAATTGAGTTGACCAGTCCAGTTAAGGATATAATTGAACCTTAGCTGGAGAAAGTAAATGGCCGGAAGAAAACGGTATACGAAAGAATTTAAACTGGATGCAGTGAGCCTGGTGCTAGATCAAGGTCACACGCGCTCTGAAGTCGCCAGAATGTTGGATGTGAGTCAGCAAATTATTGGTCGCTGGGTCAAAGAGTTTCAACAAGATGATGACGGCCATGCGTTCAGAGGGAACGGCAAACTGACGCCAGAGCAGGCAGAAATCAGAAAGCTTAAAGCTCAGGTAAAACAGCTTGAAATGGATAAACGCATCCTAAAGGAAGCATCGGTATTCTTCGCCAAAGAAATGAAGTGAAATACGCGTTTATCGCCGAGCGAAAGAATACCTATCCTGTTGACCGGTTGTGCCGGTTATTAGGCGTTAAGCGCAATGGGTTTTATCGATATATGAATACCCAGCATCAACCTACAACGGATGATGATAAACGAAAAGAAATAGTGGAATGGATGCGCAAGATTGCCAAAGCCAGTGAGCATAGCTATGGCAGTCGACGAATGCAAAAAGCACTGAATTGTTTGGGCTACCCTATCGGTAGACGTCTTACACGCCGACTGATGAAAGAAGCAGGTGTGCAGGTCCGTTACAAGAAGAAATACAAGGTCACCACAAACAGTAATCACACATTGCCTGTATTTGAAAATGTGCTGGACAGACAGTTTGATGTTGATTCACCCAATCTAGCTTATGTGCAGGATATTACCTATATCTGGACACAAGAAGGCTGGTTATATTTGGCCGTTGTTATTGACCTGTACTCGAGAAAAGTCGTTGGCTGGAGCATGGGGTCAAGAATGAAAACCAAATTGGTGTGTGACGCGTTAACGATGGCGATATGGCAGCGTAATCCAAAAGCGGGATTGGTTGCCCATTCAGATCGCGGTAGCCAATACGCTAGTGCAGACTATCGACGCTTGCTTAAAGGACACCAATTTGTTGGCAGTATGAGTCGTAAAGGTGATTGTTGGGATAATAGTGTGGTTGAGAGCTTCTTCGGTAGCTTGAAGCAAGAGCTAGTACACTGGAAACAATACCAAACTCGTTATGAAGCACAGCAAGATATACTGCGTTACATCACGACATTTTATAATCCTGAGCGGTTGCATTCGTATCTGGATTACAGGAGTCCAAATCAATATGAGGCGGACATGAAGAAATTGAAAAAAGTAGCTTAACTGGGTTGGTCAATTTTGGTTGACCACGTCAGTTTCAAGTTTCCCCTCTGGGTTATCCATGAGGCTTTTCACTAATTTCTTTATGTGTGATTTACTGCTTAGCCTCTCACTGATTGCCTCCCCATATGTGCCTGTCCTAGTGTCCCTGTTTTGGTAACGTTGGTCTGAGTCGTTAATGCTGGATAGTGATATGCGAGTATTTGCCAATGTAGAATGTCTCTCTGGGTGGTCAGGGCGGCAACTCTACACGGCCTTTTTAGTTAACACAAGGTGGGGAGGTAATGTGAAGCTCTAAAGATCCCCTCAAGGTCTTTAATAATGGGGCCTTGATGGCCTTTACGGGTTAATATTTAGTGTAGTCAAAAGTCAGTTTCTGACTACATTGTGACTATCCACTAAGAGACCCTTACGGCTTCTCCTTGTAACCTCGTAAGGGCATGGATACCAATAAGAATAATTAAATAAAGAATAACTCTTACGGAGCCTTTGGATCAGCGGACCTAAGGGTAATCAATCCTCGTGATGGTAATGGCATGGGGATTGTATATTTCCCTTTGCTGACTTTTGTTACTAGCTGTCCATCTTCTGTTCTTAGGGTTTTAATATCGCTTGGTTCCTTATAATGAATATCATCTGGACGAGGTTTATGGTTCATTGTAACAAAGCAATCTATAACGTAAGAATTCCCGTCATCACCCAATGCTTTGAAACTAAATTCAGGATTTGGTAATTCAGTTGAAAACATTTTTGCTCTCCTTGTTTTCCACATAAATCCAGTCTACATAAATGTACCTCAAAAGCTACCCTGAAGAATCTAAATCTTAGTTGTGTCAGTTTGCTTCGTTCAGGAAACTTTCGATGATAATTTAGGTTAACAATGATTAGACTCGCTTTGAACGATTAAATCATCAACCCATTTGTTTAATACGCTGGTGGCGAAATTATAAAATGTATTCAGATTCATTGGTAATTCATTCTGGCACCATGATCCACCGTACATTGACAGCCCTTTCATACTTACTTCTGCAAATACCTGTTTATCGTCTTTAATAGGTGGGAATAAAAGCAAGGCAGGGAAAGGTAAACCTGAATGTAGCGTTTTGGACCTATGACCGTACAGTGTACTTAGAACAGAGCCAATACCGGTTTTTGACCACTTCACTTGGTACTCTTCAATTGGACGAGTCTTTGGCTTTGGAGGCATGAAATTCTTACAAAACTTTATGAACTTGTTTGTTGAACCTAATAAATGACCAAATTCCTCAGCAACCCTATCAAAAACCTTTGGGCCTCCAGACTCAATTAAGAAACCTGAAAGGTCAGGTTTGAGTGAGCGTAACTTTTCTTGTGGGGTATCATCTTTTTTGAACCACTCATTTGCCGCAACTTCGACAGCAGAAATCAAGAATAACCATGCTGTTTGAGGGTCTGAATCTGCAAGCCACAAGGCCTCGTTATATAGTTTCGCAGCCCTGAGAAGTTCAACGTATTCACTCTCTTTTAAATTTTTCAGTAGAATCAACTTCGAGAGTAAAGATAAATCTTCACACTTTGTGACGTCTGGTATTACTGGACCGTACGCACCTATATTTACAGTTGGAGAATTTTTATAGTTTGGTGAAGGTTTACCGTCTAAGGGGTTGTCAGGTAAGGTCATTCGAGATTTAGACCCAGCTTTCAGTCGTATCCCTAAAAAGAGAGAAGTAATACACGTGATTTCATCTATATAATCACCACCATGGTAAGTTGAAACGTCAGTTTTCATATCTTTACGAATAAAAGCTGAGCCCCCTCTGGGTTCAGGTAAACAATCATATACACGCAATGTAAGAGCCTCGAAAACATCGCCACTCATTTTTATCTGCTGGTTAAAAAGATTAATAAACCTATATGGTGACTCAGGAGAGTCAAAATGCCCTTTTATATTCGCATCAGAATACAACGGGAATTCAAATATCACGTTTGGGCTTTGCCCTGAATCGAAAGCTTTAAGATTTTGAAGAGAACGAAGAGTATTTTTAGTATTTTTCAATGTTTTTCTTCCATGAATATCAATTAATCATAATCTACCTAGTAAAGGCCACCATGGAGAAGTCCCATAGAGATCTCAGTCTGTTGTATTGGTAAATTTAAGCAATCTAACGTATTAATTTAAAACTTCTTAATTTGACTCTGACGTCTTCTTAAGACCAGTTAATTGATTAAATTCAACAGGAGTCATTTTGTCATCCTTGTTAAGTCTCTCTCGATGTTTGTAGAAAGTCGCAAGAACCTTACCTATATCAAATCGCTTTCCATATGGTAAGCGTAGACTTAAAGCCACTCCGCGAAAAGTAATATCCCAATAGTCGCGATATACGTGTATTTCTTCGACCAATTGCTTGATGCGATTATTGAACTCAATCCGCTTCTCAGGAATGTCCAATGTGTTGTTCCTGATGTGCGACTGAAAATCCTCAAGGGTAGCCTTAGAGACTATGTTATTGGAAGTCTCTACTTTGTTCCTTAGTTCATGTAATTGGTTTATCTCGTCTTCTATAACGCTCTCAACGGCTACCCTAGCTGACCCTGTTATTTGGTTGAGGAATGTTCTATTTCTCGCAATGGATTCTTTGAGGGCCTCAATCTCCTTCCTGATGTTACTTACCTCACCAGACTCAAGAGTCGAACCACTAAACAGAGTCACATAGTCAAGCTTCTGAAGTGCCGGAAGGATAAACTCTTTGATCTTACGGAATGGTACTGACTTAGCCCCACAACTTGGCATAAGCTTCGTGGTAGAGGAATGACACTTGAGGTAGTCGTAAGTGTTTCCCTTTTCCTTCGTTGCGGTGTACACGAACTTCTCTGAACAGCCCTCTGTATGGCACTTAACGATGTCTCTGAGGAAGTTTGTGAACTCTTCCCTACGCCCCCCCTTAGTGGTGTCTAGGAGCTTCTGAACCTCATAGAAATCCTTGTCACTTACAATACGTGGATAGAAGTCCATGATTGGCTCACCCTCAGGGATGTTCTGACGCTTACCATTTACTTTGGTGATCGTTTGGGGTTGATACTGACCCATAACCTGTTTACGTCTGAGGCAATGAGTCACCCGCTGGAAGGTAATAGCGTTTCCTTTGTGGTCCACATAGCCCTCTGCCTGCAATCTATCGGCTATCTTATGAGACCCTAGCCCACTCAAGCGGTACTGAAACATGAGTTGAACAACATCAGCAAAGCTATTCAAATCGAACCCAGAACCATCAGCCTTAGGTGTGACCCACATAGGACAGTTAGGACTAGCCTTTATGACTCCTGTACGCATATCCCTGCGGCGTTTAGCCATGGTCGCACATATCCGTTCAGACTTTTGCTTAGACTCAAGGTGACCCAGATAGAGACCTATTGAGACAATAAGACTACTGGTAAAATCATTGTCAGTATCATGCTTAACGATGACACCAAAACGGACCAGACCCACATCAATCCCATGTTCTGCTAGTTCGTCGAATAACCGCTGTCCCCTACGTATTCCTAAACGGGTCAATCTGTCAGGTGCTTCGATAACGAGAAGAGAACCTCTGGGTATTGTTCCTTCCCTTACTGCTGTGAGGAATCCACCAAGACCTGCTGAGTCTGTTATGTTGGCCCCTGAGTATGCTGATATGCCGTGGTCACTTATGACTGTGGAGTCATCCACTTCGTACTCTGGGTACGCTTCGAGGAACTTACGAGCGGCTTCAATTTGCCTTTCAATTCCATGACCGTCTGATGATTGGATGGTGTTTGATACGCGACTGTAGAGGTATGCTTTCTTGCTTTCGAGGGTCACTGTACGTCCTAGACCGTGGGTAAATTCACGGCAATGCTACCCTCTCATTTACTTTTGGTCAAATGTACCAGACCACTGTGGACGTGCCAGCGACCAGGTTGCCCTGTTTATCGATAACCACAGCACCAACCGTGCCGAAGCGCTCGTTGCCCTGCTGGCCACCGTAAACAATTCCCGTCTTCAAAATCCGTTCGCGGGCTTTTTCCAGCGCTTTGTAGCGACGTTCGGTATCGAAAATATGGTTATCGACCGGCTCCATACCGCGCGACAAGGCAAACTCTTCGGCGCCTTTACCGCTTAACATAACGTGGGGGGAATGCTCCATCACTGCCTGTGCGGCGGCAATCGGGCTGGCGATGGTTTTAACGCCCGCTACCGCGCCTGCGTTTAATGTGCCACCGTGCATCATGGAGGCATCCAGCTCATGTTCGCCGTCAAAAGTGTATACCGCGCCAATACCAGCGTTAAACAGGGGCGATTGCTCCAGCACCTGAATCGTTTCTACCACGGCGGTTTCACCATCTACGCCGGACTGCAGTAACGCATAACCTTTTTTAACTGCTTCGGTGAGTTTTTCGACGTAGGCTTTCTCACGCTCCGGTGTCATGTTCTTTTTCAAAATCGTGCCAGCGCCGCCATGGATAACAATGGCAACATCAGCCGCCAAAGCCTGAAAGGATAAGCCCATTGCGCATAAAGAAGCGGCCAGAAAAGGTTTGATAAATACATTATTTAACATTGGTGGTTCCCCTAATTTATTATCGTTGTGTCATTTACTCTACTGCCTATTGCCTGCAGGTACCAGAGTCATTCACCCTGCAAGACCGCGACTTCCTCTGAACACGGATTTTCTGGCTTCTCCCCCGGTTAACCATGTTAGGATGTCGCTATAAAAGCAAAAGCGTTACGGATTAAACGACCTAAACCATGAGTACTACCAGTTCTGCAACTTTTCTCTGGCACGATTACGAAACCTGGGGAGTCAGCCCGCAAAAAGACCAGCCGAGTCAGTTCGCTGCCATCCGCACCGACCAGGATCTCAATGAGGTGGGCAAACCCATCAATATTATGTGTCGCATTAGCAACGATTACCTGCCCCATCCACAGGCGGCCCTGGTGACTAAACTGACACCACAACATACCCTGCGGGATGGTATGACAGAAGCAGACTTTGCCGCCGAGGTACATCAGGCCATGAGCGAACCCAATACCTGCGTGGTGGGCTACAACAGTATTCGCTTCGACGATGAAGTGAGTCGCTATATGTTTTATCGAAACTTTTACGATCCTTATGGCCGGGAATGGCAAAACGGCAATAGTCGCTGGGATATCATTGATCTGGTTCGTGCCTGTTACGCACTTCGCCCGGAAGGTATTGAGTGGCCGTTAAGAGAAGACGGCAGCCCGAGCTTTAGGCTGGAATTACTTACCGCAGCAAACGGTATCGACCATGGCCAGGCGCACGACGCCCTGGCAGTTATCAAGAATGTCAAGTTTTTACATTAAAGTTGTCAAAATGATTTTAGTATTTAAGTTAATCTTCAACTGCTGATTAATAATACAATTATGAGTCAATCCAATTTAGATAACGTGATATGTCACGGTTAATAATTAAGTTTTAGATTAAAAATAAAACAAGATAGATATAGAAAAAACTACAGTCACAAGAATTCAAAACATGCATTCAGATACAAATGAAAAAAGAACCTTTTACTGGATAGATTATGAAACATGGGGGGTTAACCCAGCTACAGACAAACCTTGCCAGTTTGCTGGTATCCGTACCGATGAAGATTTGAATATTATCGGTGAACCTTTGGTCATCTATTGTCAGCCACCAAATGACTATCTTCCATCGCCAGAAGCATGTTTAGTTACTGGGATTACACCTCAATTAGCAATGTCTAAAGGGCTTTCAGAACCTGAGTTTATGAACAAAATTCATACTGAGCTATCAAAGCCTAATACGTGTACGGTTGGCTATAACAACGTTCGATTTGATGATGAGGTAACAAGGTATGGTTTCTATAGAAACTTTATTGACCCATATGAATGGTCATGGAAAAACGGGAATTCAAGGTGGGATCTTTTAGACGTTTTGCGAGCTTGTTATTCATTAAGGCCAGATGGCATTAACTGGGCTTATGACGAAGATGGATTACCATCTTTTAAACTGGAAAAACTATCTATTGCTAATGGAATTGAACACGCCTCAGCCCATGATGCCAAAAGCGATGTAATCGCGTTAATTGAGCTCGCTAAAGTGGTAAAAAAAGCTCAACCAAAACTTTTTGAATACCTTTTTATACATCGTGACAAAAGACAACTTCAAAAGTTGATAGATGTTACAAACAACAAACCATTGGTTCATATTTCTGGAATGTTTGGCACATCACGAAGCAACACCAGTTGGATTATGCCAATTATTGAGCACCCTAAAAACAGCAATGCAGTTGTAGCAATTGATTTAGCGTTAGATCCTACTCCACTATTTGATTTAAATGCAGATGACTTAAGAACCAGGTTATACACGAAGAAAAGTGATCTCTCAGAAGATGAACTCCCTGCTCCGATAAAAACAATACATCTTAATAAATGTCCAATTCTTGCTACAGCAAAGGTTCTCTCAGAAGCAGATGCTAAAAGAATTAATTTGGACAGAACCAACTGCCTGGAAAACTTTCGTTTACTCCAGGAGTCGATCACTTTGATAAAAAATAAGCTATCAGAGCTATACGCTAAAGAAATTGAGTACCCGAAGAATGACAATATAGATGCTCAACTTTATAACGGCTTTTTTACTACCACCGATAAAAATGCAATGTGTACTATACGTTCCACATCTCCAGAGAACTTACATTCAATAGAGTTATCATATGATGATGAGAGAATTCCAAAGTTATTGTTTAATTACAGAGCTAGAAACTTTCCACATACATTAGATGAAAAAGAGTTGTTTCGTTGGAACAATTACAGAAGAGAGTATTTTGAAACGCATGGATTCCAATTTATGGAATCCATTGAGTCGTTAGCTATTAAATTTGAAAGCGACGAGAAGAAAGTACGCATACTTAAAGACTTAGTAAAATATGCACAAGACCTAACTTAAAAACCATTTTACTCTATGATGCATGCACCGGCGCAATCTGGACACCGATTCCGGGATAAACAACCCAGTTTTCAGCTAACTCCGGGATCACTGTCCGATTGGGACGGGAGGCCCACCTGTCGGGAATGCGGGAATACCCTAACACTTCAATTGCTCTGACACTTCGAAAAATTGACAGTATGCACTTCGTTAGTTATATAATAACTGCACAATAATTAACCTAACTACATTTTGAGGTATTTACTGGAAGGTAAATAGAGTGTTGTGTTCAATGGATTGAGGCTATGGCACAAAATACTCAAGTCCCTACGACTGAGCAATCAGGTAAATCTAAGTCATCCAAAAAGCAAGCTGTTGTGGTTATCCATGGAATGGGCGAGCAACGACCGATGGCGACTATTAGATCATTTGTTAACAATGTCTGGAAAAAAGATACTAATATCAATCAACCTCACTTCTGGAATAAGCCAAGTGATGTGTCAGAGTCTTTCGAGCAACGCCGATTAACAACTAATAGCCCAAAATCATCTACTGGTAGCAAAACACAACGAACAGATTTTTATGAATACTACTGGGCACACCATACTGTAAATACCAAATGGGAGCATTTTTTCGGCTGGATAAAAACACTACTACAGTGCTGGCCAAGTCGGTATAGAGAGCACCCTACCACCTTACAACCACTGTGGTATTTGATCGTTATCATCTTTGCTATTGGCATCATTAGTATTTGCCTCTGGATTTATGCGGTTGATTTTATAGTAGAAAACTCTATAAATGACTTCACCAAAACTATACTAACTATCATTGTTAGTATATTTGAAGCAGGTTTTTTATTTGGCTTGAACCGCACCCGGGCGTTCTTAACAAAATACTTTGGCGATGTAGCCCGATATGTTCGGGCTACACCTGAAAATATCAATATACGCCAATCCATTCGCAGTGGTGGTATTGAATTATTAGAGAAAATTCATCAAACAGGAGAATACGATAGGGTCATATTAGTTGGACATAGTTTAGGTTCAATCATCGCCTACGATATTCTCAACCATTTATGGGCAAGGCATAATAAATTTACTTATAAAAAAGCGGATAAAACCCATACTACCCCAATATCGGCCAATGCACTCACGATATTGGAGCAACTTGAGTTACAAGCAAAAGCTTGTGGGACTGATGCTTTTGACCAATCAGCATATCATCAACTTCAGCATAAGCTTTTCTGTGAGCTGCGTACCAAAGATAAAAACAATAACTGGTTAATATCCGATTTTATTACCCTAGGCAGCCCCCTAACCTATGCTGATATTCTCGTCTTTGATGACAAACAAGAATTCATTAAAAGAAAATTTGACAGAGAGTATCCAACATCACCACCGGTTCCAGAATCAGGTCACTGGTACTTTACAATTAAAGGCAGAAAATACCTCCATCATGGTGCAGTATTTTCTAGCGTTCGCTGGACCAATATTTTTATGCCCCACCGATACTTTATCAAAGGCGACTTCATCTCTGGTCCGGTGAGCCGAAATTTCAGTTATCAAAAGCTGGATCTAGCCAAACTTAAAATTGAGCCTCCAGCCAATTTATTCAAATCACCAATAAAGGAAATAAGTCTAGATTACCAGCAAGTAAAAAGCGGCTTTACCCACAGTGATTATTGGACAGAATCAGACATATCCAACTTACATATAGACGAATTAAGAAAAGCGCTTTCGCTTTATTAATAATAACAAATTACAAAACGAGAATAGTTATGGTACCAATAAAAATAGGCCCCAATACAAAATCATATATGATTTGTATGTTCAGTATTGCGGTGCTAGCGAGCTGTGGTGTTGCTCCACAACATCACGTACGAACTGGTGAAGATCCAAGGTATCAGGACAAAGATGTTGCATTTCAAACAACCTATTATTTTAGAGTGTTTGACTATTGCTATGACGAACATAAAAAACAAAGTCGACAATATCCCAAAACAAATGGCTTGTATCGCTTCAAAATGACGGGCAAATCAAATACCCACAATAACATTGTAAAATTTGAGTCAGGTGTATTGAGGAGTTGGGAGCTCGACCCGCTTGGAGCGACTGTTATTTACGACAAAAACATAGGCAGGCACAGATACGTTTCTGAAGATGAAACACAAAACCAGGCGACTCAAGAACAGGCTTGGCAAGACTACAAAAAATTACAGGCCGAATATTTACACCTGTTAAAAACTAATAATCTTGCCGACGCAACTAATGTAAATAATGCTTTGACCTCACTGTTAACGGCATCTATTTCAAACGCCAGTGTAATTGACCCATCAATCACAACCGGACTGCCAAAGCACCTAGATGCAGCCTTTAGCACAAATAAAACAGACTTAGATAGTATAAATACTAAGGTTAAAAAAGCGGTTATTGATGCTATTAAAACGGCTATGTTCTGCTAAATTGTTGCTATACTGTATATAGATACAGTTATTGAGGGTTAATCATGATCCCAGCACAATTTACAAAG
>CENT01097849.1_pt1 | contig 12752 bp, 10 predicted proteins | sample 530141 | NCBI WGS metagenome assembly CENT01 (sample SAMEA2591074, study PRJEB7988) | marine metagenome | isolation source: saline water (ENVO:00002010), including | reverse complement strand
GCTAGTAGCCACTCTTTCCTCTGTTGGCGTGGCTGCACTGTTACTCAATTACCCATCCGTATTCACTGTCCTCAAATACATCGGAGGCGCGTACCTTTTTTATGTAGGCGTGCAAATGTGGTTATCGCGAGGCAAAATGGCATTAAAACCTGATGGTGAAAGTCAGCGGGCCTCTCGTTTAGCCCTTATGTCACAAGGGTTTATTACCGCCATTGCTAACCCAAAAGGTTGGGCCTTCTTTGTTGCATTACTGCCGCCTTTTATCAACCCTGAACAACCGCTGATGCATCAATTAGCTAGCTTAATCACCATCATATTAGTGCTAGAGTTTAGTTGCTTATTAATTTATGCATCAGGTGGGCGGACCATGCGCTCTTTATTAATGCAAAGCGACAATGTGCAGTTAATGAACCGAATAGCGGGCACACTAATGATTGGTGTGGGCATTTGGCTAGCGCTTACTTAGCACTTAAAAAGCGGTTGTTTAGCCGTTTTTTAGCGGTCAGTAGCGTGATTACCGCTTTTACTCTGAAAGCCCTATGCAGTATAGTATTAGCCCGTTTCAGATATGTATTCGAATGCCCAACAAACTACGAAAAGTCAGTCGACATCTTCACTTGTGGATCTCCTTGAGTATTTTTCTTCCCGTTTTCATTGTGATTGGTAGCGGCCTGCTGCTGCAGGTGAAAAAGGAGATAGACTGGATCCAGCCGCCAACCCAAAAAGTAAGCCAAACTCTTTTAGAAGAAGCAACAGACTCGTCCAGTACCATCATAAGTTCGCAGCAGATTTTACAAGCAGTCCAAACCGTATCCAACGCCCAGTTAACGCGCTGGGAAGACATTGACAGGCTGGATATTAGACCGAACAAAGGCATCATAAAAGTACGTGGCAATAATCATTGGGAAGTGCAGCTTAACGCCTACACTGGCGCGGTGCTGCAAACAGCGTATCGACGTACCGACACCATAGAATCTATCCACGACGGGAGTTGGTTTTTTGAGGGCGCTAAGCTTTACCTGTTTCTACCCGTCGCTTTGCTTCTTTTTGTCATTTGGTTAACGGGCATAGTCATGTTGTTCACCACGCTGAAAAGTAAATATCGGAAAAAACAGGCTCGCTTGCAGCAGTCTAGTTAGTTCAATCTGGTTAAAACAAGCACTCTAAAGCAGCCTTTTGAAGCAAGCTTTCTAAAATAAAAAACGTAGAGCAAACTGAATGCTGCGACCTTGAGCAAAAGCCGCCCTGTCATCAGCACTCACGTAAAAAAGCTGATTAGTGAGGTTTCGAATGCTCACTCTTCCATTCACTTTATTATTAAACGGCAAAGATGCCCCAACATCTAAGGTCACTCCCCTATCTAACGACCGCTCTCCATCAGCAACATGTGTTTTACTAGCCCGATAAAGCACGTTTGAAAAAAAGCGTATCGTGCCCACCTGGTATCCCACCGTGAGCCGATGACTGTGCGCGGGAATATCCGCAATAACATTCCCGCTTTCGTCCTCACCTTTTATCCAAGCACCGCTTAACTGCAAAGACAACTTGCTATTATCCGGTGCCCAATTAGCCGTATAACTCAGCCCATTAATAGTGGCGCTATCTAAATTCACGTATTCCAACACATCTTCGCTTACTTCTGTGCGCTCGATATAGTGATGTATCTTTTGACTAAACACTTCTGTGGTTGCCGATAAACGTCTGCTTTTATATGAAAGCACACCTTGGATGTTCACAGACTGCTCTGTGTTTAAGTTCTCATCACCCAGCACTGTACCTCGAGGAGTTACTCCAGAGAAAAAACGTTCTGTAAGCGATGGATTCCTGAAAGCGCTTGAAACATATAAGCTAGCAGACCAGTGAGAAGACAGCATATAGCTAGCACCAGTGAATCCGCTGACGTTTAGCTTTTTTACGTTATATCCATCCCGACTCTGATGCTGCCAGTCAAAGCGTGTACCTACCGCTACAGACAGCTTCTGGAACGTTCTTGAGGCATCCATCACGCCCGCCACTCCAATCTCACTGGCATCAAGTGTGGTGATGTTAAAAGCGTCAGTCTTAGCAACTTGTGCAGGGAGTGCTTGTAAAGACAGTGCTCGTAAAGATAGAGCGTGTATAGAGAGGGCTTGAGCTGATATTGCCGCCCCGGGTGTTACTTGAGCCCCTTGCGATGTTATCGGCGTTTCACTTTCATTAATTCTTACCCCTTCGCGTCCTTGTAGTTGAGCTTGCCAATTAACTCGCCACATACCTACACGCTGCCTGCCTCCAATATCACTGCCATAATCGAATGCTTTGCTTCTGCTTTCGTTAATGCGCGCTTCTGGCCGTAACGTTTGCGTATCTAATTGAGACTGATGCCACCACACCTTGCCAGTCATCTCGTCGAACACTGCACTGACTTTACCGAGCCAATGGGTATTATTAGGATATATTGTCACTCTATCTTGTGGATAATCACTGCTCGACTTTCCAACATTGCTATTGTGTGAAAACAGCGACCACGCCTCAGTGATATTAGATTGCTCCGGCTGATGCCGTATAAATAGCGCAGTTTGCTCAAATTGCTCAAACAACGCATTGCCATTAGCATCCTGGGTGTTATCTGCATTGCGATAAGAGATTTTCCAATCAGCGCTACCCGCATAAGCATGGCGCTTATCAGTACTGGACGTGAATGAACTATCCACAAAGCCTTCATAGCCGTATTCTTGGGTTTCACCATTGTTTAGCATTGTGACATGAAGGCTCTGCTCATTCGGTGCAGCAATCTGCAGGTTAACCGCGCCGCCTATTGCACCAGAACCTAAGTATGTAGAGGCTGCGCCAGGTACAACTGACACCTGAGTTATCCATGAAGGGGGTATAAAGCCAGCACTTGCACCGGCTCTCCTATCGCTAAAAATAGGAACGCCGTTTAACAGCGTTTGAATTCGCCAGCGGGAAAAGCCGCGAATACTCACATTTTGAATTTGCCCTCCCTGCCCGTTCAGGTTGATTACCGGGGACTGAACTAATACATCATTAATGTTAGTGGGCTCGGCAACTGAAGACTGTGAGTAGTTGTATAGGGGAAGGATACGCTCAAGCGTATCGTGGTAGTAGGGTCTCGTAGCCTTTACCACTATGTTCTCTACATCTGATTCGTTAGCGCCTAATTTGCTAACCTCTGATTGTTCAACTGCTCCTGAATACGCTGGAAACGTTGCTAATATAAGCGCTGCCGTAAGCGCTAGTGTAATGACTAATTTGAACATAAGCTGTTTACACACCGCCAAAGGTGCACTACTGCGCATGATGTACAAAGAAACAGAGAGTCGCGAACCTGTCATAGTGCCTATGTTATTTTGTTTAGAAAATTTAGGGCGTGTTGATAAAAAGAAAACGGCAGTGAAAACACTGCCGTTTTATAGGGTATAAAACCCCGTTTATAGCATTAACCGTTATTCAGTGATAACCGGAAGACCTGCTGTCCATGGGCCGCCAGCATTCACTATTGCACGCTGTAGCTCAGGTACGGTGGTTTGCTGAAGTGCACTTACGCGCTTACTTACTGCAATCAACCCTTCGCTAGCATAACGCAATTGGTCTTGATGCTGCACAGTAGGTCCATAAGAAGACCCCACGGCAGTGCGAGCGTAACGTAAACGGCTAGTTATATTCGCAGGCTTTATTCCCTTGCGGTCGCGAGACTCTAAACCATAAAGCTCGCGGCTTAAGGCATTAACTTCAGTCTGCACATCGGCAAATTGTGTTTCAAGCTTGCTGATATCACCCTGAGTACGGTTTATAGCACTGCGAAGTACTTCCATGGTGTCTTTCACATTAGCCAGCACGCTTGTAGTGGTTACCGCTCGTTCTTGGGCGTCACTCACTTTACTATCATAGGCAGCACGTTCTTGTGCTGTCGCACCTTCCAATGCACCTTCGTAGATAGACTCAAGCACAAAACTAACAGGTTTTGCTAGCGGCGTTATTGCAGTACCTTCGCGCTTATACAGCGTTGCCGTGTAGCTGCCTGGTAACGCCATTAATGCGCCACGTGAACGACTAGCACTGTCTTTATCCGTAATAGGCATTGCATTCGCATAGGTCATATCCCATGTAACTCTGTGCAAGCCTTTCTTGGTGCTTCCTTCTACCCGGTTAACCACATCACCTTCAGCGTCTTTTACTTCAAGGTATACCGCAGGAGCAGCTTCTTGATTTTCTGCTTCCACCGCTTCCCAGCTTGGATATTTCGGATATTTGTCTTTACCCTCCATAAGCTTTTTCTCAGCTTTTTGACGTTTCTCTTTCGCTGTCAGCAGGCTGTCTTTAAGGTAATAAGTCAGCGTTGCGCCATGCTCTGGGTTTTCTGCTACATAGCGGTCGTCACCGTCTGAATCTGTATGATTATCGTCTGGTTGATACCACTTAACCGGGCGACTAGGCGCAAACAGCAGAGCGTCTTCTTCCATCGACTTTTTCGTTAACGAGCGAAGCGGTGCATAATCGTCGAGTATATAAATACCTCGACCAAAAGTACCGGCCACTAAATCGTTCTCACGACGCTGAATTTTCACATCTCGCGTTGAGATAGTAGGCATTCCACCTTCAAGCTCTACCCACTGCTCTCCACCGTCGACGGTAAAGAAAATACCGAATTCAGTACCGATAAACATCAGGTTTTTATTTTCGTGATCTTGAACAATACGCCACACTAAGTGTTTTTCAGGCAGTTCATCTGCCATAGATGTCCACTTTTTCCCTAAATTAGTCGACTTAATGAGATACGGTTTATAGTCGCCATATTTATGGTTATCTAGCGCAACATACACCGTGTTCGGGTCGAACAAGTCAGCACGAATATCATTCACATAAGCGGTAGCAGGAATACCGCGAATATCATCCAGCTCTATCTTTTTCCACGACTTACCGCCGTTAGTAGTTACCTGAATGATGCCGTCGTCGGTGCCAACCCAAAGGATATTTTCATCAACCGGACTTTCAGCAAAGTTCGCTATCGTGTGATACTCAGACATGGCATATAAATCCCAACCCGCCTCGACAGACCAAGTTCGTCCCATCATGGGCATATGCATGCGGTTACCATTTTTAGTCAAATCGCCCGACAGTGCAGTCCAGCTATCACCACGGTCGTCAGAGCGCCATACGCGCTGCGAAGCAAAATAAATTCGCTTCGGATCGTGAGCAGATACGTTGATGGGGGCATCCCAATTGAATCGCTCTGCTGGGTCGCCCGGCAACGGCTGCGGTTTAATATACACTCCTTCCTTCGTAGTCATGTCCACACGAGTGAGGTTACCTTGCTGCCACTGAGAATACACAATATCTGGATTACCCGGTTCAACAGCAGGTTGATGTCCGTCGCCACCTAGGGTCAAAAACCAATCTTTATTCTTAATTCCTTCTTCGCGATTCGTTCGCGAAGGGCCGCCCTGTGTAGAGTTATCCTGCGCACCGGCATATACATTATAAAATGGTTTAGTATCGTCCGGCGCGACTTTATAAAACTGGGTTAATGGCAAGTTTGCCATAAAGCGCCAGTTATCCATTCTGTCGTGAGACATATAAATACCGCCATCCGACCCCATTAAAACGAAATCTGGGTCGGTGGGGTGAAATGCCATCGCGTGATCATCAACGTGTTTGCGCTTAGTATTAATCGGCGTCCATGTTTTTCCGCCATCGTCAGACACTTTGCTGTAATTGCTGGCTATGTAGACTCTATCCATTTGGTGCTGATCAGCAAAAATTTCCTGATAGTAGTGTGGGCCAGTACCGCCACCTACTTCATCAGACATTTTCTCCCAACTTGCGCCTTTATTAGCTGAGCGATAAAAACCGCCTTCGCGATTGTCTATCTCAATCGTCGCATAAAGCACATTAGAGTCGATGGGTGATATTGCCATTCCAATTTTACCCATGTTGCCTTTCGGCAAACCGGTCTTTAATTCAGTCCAGGTTTCGCCACCATCGTCAGAGGTGTGAATACCGGCTGCTGGGCCTGTACCCACGTAATTTGCAACGGTTCTTTGTCTTGACCATGTTGCAGCATAAAGCCTGTTGGGGTCGTTCGGATCTAATAGAAGTGATGTTACCCCCGTCCATTCATCATCAGGGGTAAGTACCTGCTTCCAATTCTCGCCGCCATCGGTGGTTTTATACAACCCTCGTTCGCCGCCTTCAGACCATAAAGGGCCTTGCGCCGATACCCACACAACATCGGGGTTTTCTGGATGAATAATGATGTCGGAAACATGCTCTGACTTTTTAAGCCCCATGTTCTTCCACGTTTGACCGCCATCAAGTGATTTGTATACACCATCGCCAAAACTGATATGACGACCGCCGTTATTTTCACCCGTGCCAACCCAAACAATGTTTGAATTACTTGGCGCAATGGTCACATCGCCTATTGAGTAAACGGCTTCATTGTCGAAAATAGGTTCCCACGTCGTACCTGAATTCTTCGTTTTCCACACGCCACCAGAACCTACCGCGGTGTACCAGGTTGACGGGTGGTTTTGATCGATTGCGATATCAGCTATTCGCCCCGACATATAGGCCGGGCCGATACTTCTCATTTCCATTGCTTTAAAGGTAGCAGTGCTGAAAGGGGCGTTTTTATCTGTCTCTGATTTATCTGCAAATGCTGGCACGCTTGACAGTGCCATGGTTACAGCAACTGCAGCGTTAATTATTTTTTTCATTGTTATTGCCTAGTTTGTGAACCTTCCGTTAATGAAGTTACAAACAAGCGTACAAGTGTTCAATGGAACAAACGACCAACTAACGATAATAGAGGTCAGATGCATTGAACCGACTTCACTGTGCTGATTTACATAAACGCTTAAAAACATATACGACGGCCAGTTTCATTACTTTGAGGCAATTGCTAATTTGCATATCGGCGCGATAATAAAATCACGTCACAAAAAAATATAAGGAAATATTACTAATGAATGAATTAACTATAAATGAATTAGATGCCGTTTCTGGTGGAAGTTGGATGAGGGGACTAGGTTACATCGGCGTCGTTGCAACTATAGCAGAGGGATTGTATGAGTTTTACGAAGGCTATTCTGATCACAGAAGTTAAGGAAAAACGATGAAAACAGAAACAATGATTGAACTTTCATCCGCTGACATGAGTGCTGTTGCAGGCGGAGGCTTAATGTATGAGTTGGGCGCTTTTTTTGCAAAAGTAGCTAACGCTAATGATGCTATTTACGATGTATATGGCAACACGAATAGAAACCATTGGTAGTCAACTTTAACCAAAAAGAAAGAGGCTCCGCGAGCCTCTTTAAAAAGGCGTTCCCTTTATGAAATTTAAACTCAGCTACGCAACTGGTGCTGCTGCGCTTCTTCTTATGCTAGAAGCCATTTATGCATTTTTAATCACTCCGGAACTAAATACCCACCACGATAGTTTACAAACCGCATTACTGTTTATCATTCTTGGGGTTTGTTACGAAATTCTTGATACAACAAAACAGACGCTTTAAAGGAATGTGATAAAGCGTAAATAAACGGCTACGATCACATTGCGCTGTTAAATTAAGCAATTCATTATATTTGTGCTAATTTTAATGTATTAGACTTTTGGACCGCTGTTTGCCAAAAAGTCGGTAAAAGTACAAATTAAAAAATAACCAAAAGAGCGTAGTTTGAAAAAACAGAGTAGTGAATCAATTCATCCTCTTCATAGAGAATTGCTTGAGCTAATTAAAAACGACGAAAGTTTTTTTTCGTTTGTAGAGCAATCCGCTCTCGATGGAATGTGGCTTTGGGACTTAACTTGCCCAAAGCACAAATGGATGAGTGAAAATTTTTGGAAGACATTAGGCTACGAACCCGCTGAAAAGCAGCATTTAGCGTCTGAATGGCAAAATATTATCCATCCCGATGACCTCTCTCTTGTTAAAGAAAACATACAAAAACATTGCGACAATCCCTCTCATCCTTACGATCAAGTTGTTCGCTATACTCACAAATCTGGACAAACAATGTGGATGCGTTGCAGAGGCGTAGCGCTGAGAAATAAGGAGGGTAAAGCGATACGCATGCTTGGTTCACATGTTGATGTTACCGACATAAAAAAACAAGCTATCGCATTGCAAAAGCGAACCCAAACTTTTGAAGAACTCGAAAATACCGCCAATATTGGTATTTGGGATTTAGATTTAGAAAAAAACACTATTTGGTGGAGTCGGCAAACCAAACGCATTCACGAAGTACCTGACGATTACGAACCTAATTTAACGACAGGTATTAATTTTTACAAAGAGGGGGAAAGCCGCAGAATTATTACTAACGCTGTTGAGCAAGGTATACAGCACGGTATTCCCTACGATGCAGAATTAGAATTAGTAACTGCAAAAGGCCGCACTATTTGGGTAAGAGCCATCGGCAAGCCAGAATGGGCAGGCAATAAATGCATTAGAATGTTCGGTGTATTTCAAGATATCACAAGCAGTAAGCGTTTAAAGATGCAGCTAACAAAGCAGTATGAATTATTGCGCGTCACGCTGCAATCCATTGGAGATGCGTTAATTACAAGCGATACCAACGGTAACGTAACATGGCTAAACCCTATTGCAGAGCAACTTACAGGCTGGTCCCTTGAAGAGGCCGAAAGCATGGCGGCATCTGATATACTCAATGTGATAAATGAGCAAACTCAGACGGACTTGCCCAACCCCATTATCCAATGTTTACTGAAAAAGCGCACTGTAGAACTAGAGCATTCCACCACGTTACTTTCTCGAGACGGTGCAAAATATGGAATAACCTGTTCCGTCTCTCCCATCTGCACAGAGAGTGAAGAATTGTTAGGCTCGGTGATGGTGTTTCATGATGTAACGGAAGAGCGCCAAGCCGGCATGGAAATGAAGCATAGAGCTACACATGACCCGCTTACCGGTTTTTACAATCGCAGTGAATTTGAGTCGCGACTTAATCCTTGCTTAGGCGATAATCGGGGAGTTTTGACGAATTACGCCTTAGCGTATATTGACCTTGATAAGTTCAAGGCTGTTAACGATACATGCGGACATCACGCTGGCGACGAACTTCTAAAGCAAGTTAGTAGGCTGCTTAAAGATAATATCGCTAAGAATGATGTTATTGCCCGACTAGGTGGAGATGAATTTGGTCTGCTCTTAGCCGACCAGGATGAAGAGCACGCCTTGGCTAAAGCGCAGAACCTGTGCCAAGTGGTGGATAATTTCCGTTTTTATCATGACAATAGAATATTCCGCATAGGGGCAAGTATTGGTCTTGTGCCGATAACTAGACGGTGGTCGAGTGTGGCCGAGCTCATCAATGCGGCAGATAGCGCCTGTTACTCTGCCAAAAAAGCGGGCAGAAATCGCGTATTTGTATGGAAAGAGGAGGAAAAGCGTGGCCACCAGCGTTCACTAGAAAGCAATTGGTCTTCACGTATTAGACATGCAATAGATAGTGAATTATTTAAGCTATTCGCGCAAAGAGTGTTCCCATTGCATTCCCCATCAAAAGACATCTTTTTAGAGATTTTGCTGAGAATGCCAGACGGAGAATCCAATTGGATATTGCCAGATTCATTTTTACCTATTGCAGAGCGCTATTCTCTTTCCCCCCATATAGATTACTATGTAATTAGCAGTGTGATCTCTACGCTTCATCGCTGCCAACACCTTCACCGCATCGCCCAAATAAACATAAACATATCGGGCCAAACTATTGCTAACCAGGCTTTTATCAAAAAGCTTTTGCCATTATTGAACAACACGCCGTACTCTATTAAAGAAAAGCTTGTTTTCGAAATGACTGAAGCAACCATAACCCGCTCAATGGTGGATAGTGTTGCGTTTGTCACCCTTTTACGCAGTGCCGGTATCAAAACTGCACTCGATGACTTTGGTACTGGTGCATCTTCCTTTGCTTATTTAAAAAAATATCAAATTGAACAGATTAAGATTGATGGCAATTTTGTTGGCAATATTCTTAATGATCAGGTGGATGAAATAGCTGTCAAAGCATTTGCCGACATTGCCAAGCTTCGTAATATAGAGGTGGTGGCCAAGTCTGTTAACAGTGCAAAACAGCTGCAGCGATTGAAAGAAATTGGGGTGGATTATGCCCAAGGATATTACCTTCACAAACCACAAGCGCTAAGTATGGTGCTAGACAGCGCTAATGAAGAGATAATATCCAAAGCATCAATTTAAGACATTAAGGTCGAGTTTAAGAAAGTGCGCAAAACCTCTTTAAAAGGTTATGATATCATCGTTAATCAAATGCCCTACCACTGCACTTTCTTCGGCATCGACAAATGCCATGTCGATAGATTTCGCTCGCCCGCGAGTTACTTTTCTATAGTTGGGGTGAGAGTAAATATAGGTTTGCTTAGAGCGTAACGCCTCAACCACTCTCTCTGCCAGCATAGATACCGGAATACCAGATTCGACGGCAGCCGCCGCGGCCTGCGCACCAGCCATGAGCTTGTCTTTACTCATTCGCTTTTCTTTTGCCACTGCATATTTTTCTTGCCTGTTGCGATAAGACTCGTGAATTCGCGTTTTAACAAAGGCAGGACACAGCACAGATACATGAATATTGTGAGGCTGTAGTTCAGCCATCCAACTTTCGGTCATCGATACCACCGCAGCTTTAGATGCACAATAAGCACCTGCGTAAGGCATTCCCATCATTCCTGCCATAGACGCAACATTTAACACCCAACCGCCTTCACCGTGCTCTTTTATTGCAGGTACTGTTGCCTGAGCTCCATAGAGCACGCCCATCACGTTAACATCCATCACCCAACGCCATGTCTCGTGCTCAGCGTCTTCAATCTTGCCAGGTGTACCGCCAACGCCGGCGTTATTAACCACCATATGTACCTTGCCAAAGGCTTCCTTTGCCTTTTCCACAATAGACTCCCACTGCGTATAGTCGGTAACATCTAACGGACAGGTAATAACGTTGTACCCTTTTTCTTTTAACGCGTCGCTTGCCTCAGACAACGTGGAAGAATCAATATCTCCCATAACAATGTTCATGCCCTGCCCTGCCAGCGCTTCGGCAACAGCTAGCCCTATACCACCGGCTGCTCCGGATATAATTGCGGTCTTACCGCTAAATTCGTTAGACATACTATTCACCTTTTATACTCTTCATGACTTGGCCTATTTGCTGGACCTAGTAGCTGGGCCTGTTAGCTCGTTGTGTGGCTAAGAGCAGCGACCCATTATTGTTTGATATGTAGAGTATGATGAAGGAAAGTATAGACATACTTTATTTGCCTGATTTATTTAGCTTCATGAAATGAATACTGAATTGGATTACAACATACCGAATAGGGCAGTATAACAGTGACATATCCGCTTCACTGACTTAAGGTGAGGATTATCAGAGCGTTTTAAAAAGCGCATCTTACTAACAGGTTTATTATGAAAACTACGTTGACTAAAACAAAAACTTTTTCTGCTTTTTGTACTGTGTTTTTTACGGCATACATTACGGCGTTCTCCGCATTAACAAGCGCAGCGTCGGCTCCTTTGGTGTCTATCGACACTCACGATAACTTTTTTAATGCAATAAAAGCGCACTGCGGTAAAGCATTTATTGGAGAGGTGACAAAGGATAACGTAGGCAATACATTCGGCGGCGCACAGTTGGTTATGCATGTAAGGGAGTGCTCGGATACCGAGCTGCATATTCCGTTTCACGTCGGGGATGACGCCTCTCGCACTTGGATTGTCACCAAAACAGGTGCCGGCTTAATGCTTAAACACGACCATCGTAATGAAGACGGAAGCTTCCACACATCAACCATGTATGGAGGACATACAACAGACAGAGGTTATAACGAAGTTCAGTCGTTCCCAGCCGATGCGTATTCAAAACAGCTGTTTATCGACTCTGGAATTACTGCCTCAACTGATAATGTTTGGCAAATGATGATTTATCCCACCCACTTTAGCTATCGCTTAGTGCGTCCTGCAAGGGAAGTTCAGGTAGATTTTGATTTAACCAACCCGGTTGAACCGCCCGTAACACCGTGGGGATACGAGCCTATTAATTAAAAGCTTCGACTGGAGGATTTAACTGAATTTATTGTCTTGCCAGTCGTCGCTCTTTTAAAAGATGGGCATGTTTTATTTATGCAGATTAACGACTAATAAAAATCACGCCATCAGGGTTAGTTCCCGTGGGAAACTCTGCAATAACTTCCCGAGTATGAATGTCTATCGCGACTATCTTATTTTTCAAGTTCAGTGATAAGAATGCAATATCATGCTTTGGATGAAGAGTGATTCCCTGCGGTCCTGCCCCCTCTTCTAAAGCCAGAGTGCCTAGCTCTTTTTTATTATTCGCATCAAAGAAACGAATGTAGTGATTCTGAAAGTCTGGCACCATAGCTACCGACTCATCGTGATTAAACAGCACTCTGTAAGGAAAACCAAAACCTTGCCATTGAGCAATCTCTTGTTCGCTGTCAGGGTTAATAACAACGAGCCTACCTTCCTTGTTTGCGCCGTACCATATCTCATGGGCACTCGCACGATAGCCAATAGCCTCTGGCATAGAGAAAGTAGCAATATTTTTCACTCGACTTTGATTTTGTAAGTCTAGCACCGATATCGAATCACTTCGAATATTGGTGGCAAATGCTCTACTTTCATCCTTGTTTAAAGCCACCATGTGGGCTGTCTCTTATACACAAATCCCTACTAAGTAATTAGTGGGGATTT
>CENT01097505.1_pt1 | contig 12797 bp, 10 predicted proteins | sample 530141 | NCBI WGS metagenome assembly CENT01 (sample SAMEA2591074, study PRJEB7988) | marine metagenome | isolation source: saline water (ENVO:00002010), including | reverse complement strand
AATCCCCACTAATTACTTAGTAGGGATTTGTGTATAAGAGACAGGCTGCTAGCAGCTGGGCTTTTTGTTAGTTTTCTCATTAGGTCTATTGGCAGGCCTTTGCTTTAATTACAAAATAAAGCGTGAAAGGTCTTCGTTATCTACCAACGTTTCTAGGTGGCTGTTAACGTAATCAGCATCAATCACAAATGATTCGCCGCTTTTCTCCGATGCATCATAGGAGATATCTTCCATTAAACGCTCAAGCACGGTGTGAAGACGACGAGCGCCTATGTTCTCGGTGCGTTCATTGACCTGCCACGCCGCTTCTGCAATACGCTGAATTCCTGAATCGTCGAAGGTTACCGTTACCCCCTCAGTTTTCATTAGTGCAATATACTGCTGAGTAAGCGACGCGCTTGGCTCGGTAAGAATACGTTTAAAGTCGCCCACTTTCAGTGCCGATAATTCAACGCGGATGGGCAAACGACCTTGAAGCTCAGGAATAAGATCCGAGGGCTTGCTCATTTGGAATGCACCAGAGGTAATAAACAAGATGTGGTCCGTTTTTACCATACCGTGCTTAGTTGATACCGTGGAGCCTTCAACTAAAGGTAGCAAGTCGCGCTGTACACCTTCTCGCGACACGTCGCCAGAATTATTGCCTTCGCGCTTACAAATTTTGTCAATTTCATCAACGAACACAATACCGTGCTGCTCTACCGACTCAATGGCTTTTTCCTTTAAGTCTTCTTGATTAACTAAGCGCGCCGCCTCTTCTTCAATCAGCAATTTAAACGCATCTTTAATCTTCAGCTTTTTCTTTTTCTTTTGCGAACCAGACAAGTTTTGGAACATACCTTGAAGCTGGTTTGTCATTTCTTCCATACCAGGAGGCGCCATTATCTCTACACCTACCTGTGGAAGCGCAACGTCAATTTCTATCTCTTTGTCGTCTAGCTCACCTTGGCGAAGCTTTTTACGAAATGCCTGACGTGTACCGCGGTCTTCTACTTCTTCCTTGTTACCCCATGCGTCTTCTGGAGGGGGTAACAACGCGTCAAGAATGCGATCTTCAGCGGCTTCTTCAGCGCGGAATTTCACTTTCTTCATTTCGTTTTCTTTCGTCATCTTCACGGCAATATCAGCAAGGTCGCGAATAATGGTTTCGACTTCCTTACCCACATAACCCACTTCGGTGAACTTTGTCGCCTCTACTTTAATAAAAGGTGCGTTGGCAAGCTTAGCCAAACGGCGAGCGATCTCGGTTTTACCTACGCCCGTTGGCCCAATCATAAGAATATTTTTAGGTGTCACTTCTTGACGCAGCTCAGGCTCTAGCTGCATTCTGCGCCAGCGGTTGCGAAGCGCAATAGATACAGCACGCTTGGCATCTTGTTGACCGATAATATGACGGTCTAGCTCGTGGACAATTTCTCTTGGTGTCATTTCAGACATGAATAAACCCTTTTATAAAACATGCTCGGTCTGCGCGCTATGAAAACACCGACGTATCGGTTCGCGCAGTTAAAAAGTAGCAATAACGTCGCTACTGCCCATCTAATGCATTAATACGCTGATGGATAAGTACGTTAGTAAATTAGTACACTAATTAATAATCTAGTACATCAACCGTTTGGCTATGGTTAGTGAATACGCAAATATCACCCGCAATGGTCAATGACTTTTCAGCGATGTCTTTAGCACTTAATTCGGTATTTTCTAACATCGCCGTTGCCGCAGCTTGGGCGAAGTTGCCACCAGAGCCTATCGCAATAAGATCGTTTTCTGGCTGAACAACGTCGCCGTTACCAGTGATAATAAACGATGCGGTCTCATCGGCCACGGCGAGCAGTGCTTCAAGCTTTCGAAGCGCCCTGTCGGTTCGCCAATCTTTGGCCAGTTCAACGGCCGCTTTTGTTAAATGGCCCTGATGCGCCTCTAACTTAGATTCAAAACGTTCAAACAGGGTAAATGCATCGGCGGTACCACCGGCGAACCCAGCTAATATTTTGTCGTGATACAAGCGGCGCACTTTACGAGCATTGCCTTTCATCACAGTATTTCCTAGTGATACCTGACCATCACCGGCCATTACCACTTGATTTCCACGTCGTACAGATACAATCGTTGTCACGTTAATTCCCCGTTTTGGCTGGGAGTTGACGCCGCTTAGACAGAACCTGAGCGGCAGCAACTTATCAATTCTATAAACCTTAAGTGGGGGGACGGTTTATAATTTCAAGGGGCTGGAGGGTTTGTACGCTTACCTGATTTATCTATTATAAATTCCAATACCAAATCTGACAGGTGGCAATGTTGACTTTGCGAAGGCTGTGCTTGGCTTTTTCTGCATCTCGCTTAGACTCAAACGGACCTAAAATAACGCGGAACCATTCTCCGTTACTTCCAGTACTTTGACGAATGAGCGCCTCTAAACCCTGAAAGGCGATTTTCGCCTTCATTTCTTCCGCTTGGGCACGCGTCCTGAACGATGCGCACTGCATAAGATAGCGCTTGTCTGACTTCTCTTGGGCTTCTACATCTACTTCTACTTCATAGCCAGGCAGCGTTTTAATATACTCCCATTCTTCTTCGGGTAATTTAGGCAAGGCTTCTTCGGTTGGTGCTACAGGACGCGCAGCTTGGGTATCCACGTCGTGTTCTACGTTATCTTTAATTGACCATAAAAACACGCCAAAGCCGAGGACAAGGGCAATAATTATAGCAATCCTAAATACCGGAAGCGTATGAAAGCTTGGCGCGCTCGACTGTCGGCTGCTCGCGTGGCTATTGGAATGACTATTGGCGCTGCTTGACGCTTTCTTTGGTGTTTTTTTATTTTTTTGTGTGCGTCCACGAGAGACGTAATCGCGTTGAGCCATAGTTGGCAATATTCCTGCTTATTATCACTAAAATGCCAAATGTGTATTTTAATGCTACGTGTTTTGATGCGAAGAATTTTAACGTATTGCTCGCTAACAAGCTAACTGAAATCTGTTGGGTCAATATCCACCGACCATCGCACTTTTGTTGCTTGTGGCAGTGCCTGCAAAAACGGCAGTGACTGGCGTAATACGCCATGAAGTGGAGCCCGCTTGTTGTGGCTGCAAATCAACATAAACCGAAAGCGTCCCTGCCGTTTTTCTATTAACGATGGAAAAGGGCCACTCATTTCTATGTCATTGTTGCTCGCCGCAAACACATTGCGGCTTCCGCTTAAAAAGGCAAACGCCAACGCACTGTCAGCCGCTTCACAGCGCACCACGAATTGGCTGATATAAGGGGGTAGCCCTGCCGCTTTTCGCTCTATTAATGCATGGCGAGCAAAATGGCCATAGCCGTTATTCACTAAATCTTGTAACAGCGGATGATGGGGGTTGTGGGTTTGTAACCACATTTCGCCGGGCTTACTGGCTCTTCCTGCACGCCCTGCTAGCTGAGTCACTAGCTGTGCTAACTTTTCAGGCGCTCTAAAATCGGCGCTAAACAAGGCGCCATCGCAATCAAGCACGGCCACAAGCGTAACGTGAGGAAAGTGATGCCCTTTAGACAATATCTGAGTGCCAACAAGTAACTGATACTCCTGGCGATTAATGGCATCTAAGGTTTGATGAAGTTTATCCTTCCCTCGCACCGTATCGCTATCAATACGCACCTGCTTAACATCTGGAAACAAAGACGCTAGTCCGTCTTCCACTTGCTCTGTGCCAGTGCCTGCGGTTACAAGAGACGAACTGTGACAAGCTTCGCACTGCCTTGGCATTGCTCTAGTGCCAGCGCAGTGGTGACACTGTAACCGATTGTGCGACTTATGCACGGTGTAAGGTCTGTCACAACGCTTGCAGGTTACGGTTTCGCCACAATGGTGGCATAGCAAAGCAGGCGCGTATCCGCGGCGATTCACAAATACCAGCACTTGATTTCCCGCATTAATATGCTGGCGCATGATAGTTAACAGCGCTTGGGATATACCGTAATGCAAAGGCTGATCTCGCGCATCTAGAAGGTGCTGGTGCGTATTCTGTGCACCACCTGCTCGGCGGGTAAGATGTAAATGGGCGTACCGACCACCTAAAGCGTTATTAAGGCTTTCTAAAGCGGGCGTTGCACTACCTAGCAGTAAAGGAATACTGTGTTGTTTTGCACGCATCGCCGCTAAGTCGCGGGCGTGATAACGAAGCCCGTCTTGCTGCTTAAACGACTCATCATGCTCTTCATCCACAATGATCATCCCCGGATTAGCCAGAGGAGTGAATATTGCCGAACGGGTTCCAATGACGATGCCTAGCTCGCCAGATTTTGCCCGCTGCCACACCCGCAGCCGAGCTTTATCAGAAAGCTGAGAGTGCAACACCCCAACATCGATGCTGAAGCGCTTTTCAAAGCGAGATACGGTTTGTGGAGTCAGTCCAATTTCGGGAACCAGTATAAGAATTTGTTTACCGGCTTGTAATAAGGGCTCAATGGCCTGTAGGTAGACCTCGGTTTTTCCGCTCCCCGTCACGCCCTCAAGCAAACTGACGGCAAACTTACCGTGCTGCTGATTAAGCGCTGCAATGGCAACAGACTGCTCGGTATCGGGAATGGGTTTTTCATCAATGGTTATGGTCGATAGCCATTCTTGCTCTCGCACTTCAGGCACCACATCTACCACTTCGGCAAGCGACTTATCAATAATAGACTTGACCGCTGGCGCACCAAATAACTTTCGACTTTGCTGCGCTGACAAACTGGATTTTTGTAGCGCCTCAAAAAATGCTTTTTGTTTCGGTGCCCGTGTTAGTTCATCAGATGAAGTGCGTTCCCCCGTTTCAGTCAGCCGTATTCTTTCTTCTGGCAATACTTGCGCTGTTTCACCCTTTCTCAATAAAACAGGAAGCATAGTGTGAAGCACTTCACCGGGTGCATGATGATAGTATTGCCACAGCCACTGTGCCATTTTCAAAAGCACTGCATCGATGATAGGAGCTTCATCAAGTACCGTCTCTATGGCCTTTAACTTATCGGCATTCTCTATCTCAGGGGCATCTTTGTTTGGCTCGTCAACAACAATACCCACCAGCTTTCTTGGCCCAAATGGCACGCGCACTCTCACGCCTGCGGCCAAGTCGCAATGGTGAGTATAAGTAAATAACTGTCGCAGAGGCACTGGCACCGCAACACAAATATAAGCCATGTTAGAACGCATCTCTAGGGCTACTGTCTTCGCTGTTTATTAGGCCCCCGATTAACTAACCGTTAATATGACGAGCTTATACGACAAGCAAATACAACGAGCACTATTAACAAAAATGAATACACACAATCAATTTGAGAGTTGAAATGTGAAAGTTAAGATATGGGATATTTAAACACAGATTTCATTGCGGCCATAAAACCATCTCAAATAGTTTTTAGATTACCGTACTAAAACCTATTTTTTTCGCTTTGGTCAATTGATACCAGTCCGCATAGATAGTTACCCACTCAGCGAGATTTAAAATGTTTGTAATCGCGGCGGGTTACCGCAGGTGCAATGGCTCTGCATCAAGGTGACACAACAAAGGGTACGGACATTTTAAACTCACAAACCGCTTGATCGCTGGCGCGGCTTCCTTTATTATCCGCGCTCTTTTGCGATGGGCTGTTCCAAGAACTGCTCATCATTTGAATATTAAGTTACGTATGGTGTTTGGCTTCGGGCGAAATAGCGATACGGCCTTATTGTGAGGTAATCCCATGAAACAAGGTATCCACCCAGAATACGCTGAAATGACAGCAACATGCTCTTGCGGAAACGTAATGAAAATCCGCTCTACAATGGGTAAAGACATCAACTTAGACGTATGTTCTTCTTGTCACCCATTCTACACTGGTAAGCAACGTAACGTTGATACTGGTGGCCGTGTTGATCGCTTCAAGAAGCGTTTTGGTGCACTTAGCAAGAAATAAACTGAGTACTGTTTCAAGTATTGAGTTTGAAAAGCGCCTTCGGGCGCTTTTTTATTGCCTGCTTTTTAGATGGTTTTTGAATGATCAGCTCCGTGGGCTTCTGCATAAGCAGAAGATAGTGCCGCCAATGAGCGACAAAGAGAACAGGTATCATAGTGCGCGAGCACAAGAAAAAACTAAATAGTGCGCGAGCACAAGAAAACACTGAATAGCGTGCGAGTACAAGAAAACATTGGCTGTGCGTTGATAGTTCTCAGATGTGAAAACCTAATGAGTGACATTTTTAGCGAAATGCGTATCCCAATTTCCCTGGCTTTGTTTTGCGCATGCCTCCTCACTATCAAAACGCACAGATACAAGCGTCGACTTAATTCCTTCCAGCGCTATTTCTACCTGAGTTATAAATGTCGCGTCCCAGTTTTGTTCAAGCGCGCGGTTGCGATTTATGTCGGTGTCAAACACGGCCACAATCTCTGGGTTGCGCCAGTGCCCTAAATGAGTGAGCCAAACAAAGCCATTATCTTGTTTTTTTAGCCCCTCGCAAACCTCAGTAAGCTCGCTGATTAATCGACGTTCTGTCATATTTTCCCATTCACCGTTTTTATTACTTAAGGACGCTAACCCAAAGCTTTAGCATTTGGATTTATGCTCACTAGTGATTTTCTCTTTACTGGATAGCTATTTAAACACAGCTTTTAAAGATCTATCTTCTAAATACTTGGCTCTTCGACTGTTTTCTCTGTGCCAGAAGGATCTCCATCAGGTAGCTCTCTGTCAGGTGACTATCTGCCAAGTAGCTCTATGCCTAGCGCCTCTTCGCCGGTCCTGTCGACTCACTATGTTAATTTTGACGCATTATTTTAAAGGCTGTACAAATACAGAAGAAATATGAAACGAAAAATAAACATAATATGCATGAATGACAAACATAGTCTGCTTTTACTGGTCTAACGAGTTTCTCTCACCTACATTAATTATGACTCAACAACGTCGTTACGTAGCACAATAGAGAACGGCCTGGTAACTCTGATCAGATATGTACACCACCATGGCCTGTGTTAGTGTTACCACGTGCGCTAAAGCAAGAATAACACAGATAAATAACACGGATAACAGTCCGGATTTGATGCAGCTAGCCTTTAAAAAAATGGCCAGTAGGCGCTACCCTTTAAGCATATAGTAATATCTAGCAATATCCATGAACCCTACACTCAAGGAATCTATTTCACATGTCAGATTTTAGACAACGCGCTCTCGATTATCACGCCAAGCCAACGCCAGGAAAAATAAGCGTTGAACTATCGACACCCGCAGACAGCGTTGATGATTTAGCGCTTGCTTATAGCCCAGGTGTTGCCGAGCCAGTAAGAGAAATAGCTGAAGATCCAGACAACGCATACAAGTATACGGCTAAAGGCAATTTGGTGGCGGTTATCAGTAATGGTACTGCTATTTTAGGCTTAGGTAATCTGGGTCCACTAGCCTCAAAACCGGTAATGGAAGGCAAAGCCCTTCTGTTTAAACGTTTTGCCGGCATCGATGCTATTGATATCGAGGTGAAGCACAGAACTACCGAAGAGTTTATCAATACGGTCGCGAATATTGCCGATACGTTTGGCGGTATTAACCTTGAAGATATTAAAGCGCCAGAGTGCTTTGAAATAGAGCAAGAACTTATAAAGCGTTGCAAAATTCCTGTCTTTCACGATGACCAACACGGCACCGCAATTGTTACCGCAGCCGGCATGCTTAACGCGCTAGAGATTCAGGGCAAAAATATCGAAAATGCCAAAATTGTCTGTCTTGGGGCGGGAGCCGCCGCCGTTGCCTGTATGGAGTTACTAATAAAGTGTGGCGCACAACGCGAGCGTATTTACATGCTTGATAGGAAGGGAGTGATACACACTCGTCGCGAAGACTTAACAGAGCATAAATCATTATTTGCTAACAATACCGACAAGCGAACCCTAGAAGACGTAATGGACGGTGCTGATATATTTGTAGGCGTATCTGGCCCAGACCTTCTTCCACCAGAAACATTGGCGCTTATGGCCGATAATCCCATTGTGTTCGCTTGCTCTAATCCTGACCCTGAAATTAGGCCAGACCTAGCCCATGCGGTACGAGACGATCTCATTATGGCAACAGGCCGCTCAGATTATCCAAATCAGGTGAACAATGTACTTTGCTTCCCGTTTATTTTCCGCGGCGCATTAGACGTGCGAGCCAGCGCTATTAACGATGAAATGAAAGTAGCCGCTGTTGAAGCACTGCGCGCCATAACAAAAGAGGACGTACCTGCTGAGGTGCTTGCCGCGAGCAATAGTAAAAGCCTTAGCTTTGGAAAGGACTACATTATTCCTAAACCCATGGACCCACGTTTGTGCGAACGCATTGCGAGTGCAGTATCAAAAGCTGCCATAGACTCTGGAGTAGCTGGCATTTAAGATGCTCAGTCTGAGCCATTACGTTTGAGAAAAAGGCTTAATAAAAAGGCATATGAGCGAATGTAAAACACAGACGTACGTGTTGATAATGGTCTTATTAAGCTGGTTTTATTAAACCGGCTTTATTAAATTGAGCACCTAAGTATGACAGCGTCACACTGTCATATTTAGGTGCATTCGCTCTACCCTATTCTTCGGTAGGCTCATTTTCGAAGCTGGGATCAATGCCCATCTCTTCCATAATTCTTCTTGCTTCTGCAGGCACTCTGTTGCCGTTGTCTTTACGCAAATCATCATCGTTCGGTAAAGGCTGACCTGTAAAGGCATGAAGAAATGCCTCACACAGCAATTCTGAGTTAGTTGCATGTCGCAAGTTATTAATTTGGCGACGGGTGCGTTCGTCAGTTAACGCTTTCAGCACATTAATCGGTATTGAAACAGTGACTTTTTTTACCTGTTCGCTTTTCTTACCGTGCTCTGCGTAGGGGTGTATATATTTACCATTCCATTCTGCCATAGTACTAACTCGGTCTTATTTTATTTATGTTATGAAGTGAAATTCTAAACGAGTTCACGAAAAGGTCAATTGAGCAGTGTAAACCTCTTGACGTCTAGACATATATTCTTTAGTTTAGACGTCTAAACGTCTATTAATATCGCTAGTAGAGAGAAAATTACATGGTTTCTTATGCACAAGGCATTGATGCGCTCAACCAGTCCCTATCGGAACTGCGTGACATTGACGTCTCTTTTGAGTTTTTCCCCCCTAAAACAGAAGCCATGGAGCAAACCCTTTGGAAGTCAGTTGAGCGTTTAGCACCACTAAAACCAAGCTATATGTCGGTGACATATGGCGCGAACAGTGGCGAACGAGACAGAACTCACGATGTGGTCAAACGTATTCAGCAGCAAACAGGCGTCGCCGCAGTTCCTCATCTTACTTGCGTTGACGCCAGTAAAGACGAATTAAGGCAAATTGCGCAAGACTACTGGGATTCAGGAATACGCCGCATTGTTGCTTTACGCGGTGATTTACCGCCGGGCATGGATAACACTGAAATGTATGCATCGGATTTAGTGGCCTTACTGAAAGAGGTTGCTGATTTTGATATATCGGTTGCCGCCTACCCTGAAAAACACCCTGAAGCTCGCAATGCGCAGTTTGACCTACTGAATTTGAAGCGCAAAGCAGAAGCCGGTGCTACCGAGGCCATTTCACAGTTTTTCTTTGATACTAGCGTATTCCTGCGATTTAGAGACCGGGCCGCTGCTGCCGGCGTTGATTTAGACTTAGTGCCAGGTATTCTTCCAGTGACAAACTATCAAACCCTAGTGAAGTTTGCTGGATTTACCAATGTTCACGTGCCGGGCTGGCTGCATAAAATGTTTGATGGTTTAGACGCTGATGATCAAGCTACCCGTAACCTGATTGGTGCCAACATTGCGATGGACCAAGTTAAGGTATTAGCAAAAGAGGGAGTAAAGCATTTCCACTTTTATACCCTAAATCGCAGCGAGTTAAGCTATGCGATTTGCCATATGCTTGGGGTACGTGGCGACAGCAAGTAATTGCCGACCGTAAGCCACAGACACAATGCAGGCAAAATGCAGAGAAAATGCATCGACCTGCTTTAGAATAAACCTTTGCTCATAACGTCGCTGGCAGTTACCATCAAATTATAGAACCACAGCAAGAACCTCAGCAGCAACGTCTCTAAACGTTGGTGCCGACTCAATGTTCGTGCCAAAACGTTGATATAACTGTCAGGAGAGCAAGTGTGTACGTAGAGCGGGTTAAAGCCATTTATGAGAATATAAGGCCGCAAGCAAAAGATCTCTTTACTATATTCATCAATCGCTGCAAAGAAGATAATGTAACGATATCTGCAGGCCATCTTGCCTACGTTACACTACTCTCGCTAGTGCCGTTTATTATGGTGACGTTTACCATTATGTCGGCTTTTCCTGCTTTCGCATCGGTGCGCAGCAAAATAGAGCATTTTATCTTTAGCAATTTCGTTCCCACCGCCAGCGACGTTGTTCACCAATACATGACAGACTTTGTGGGTAACGCCTCAGAAATGAGTGCTATTGGCATTTTATCGCTGCTTTTTGTGGCGCTGATGCTAATCTCAAATGTAGATAAAACCCTCAATAGAATCTGGCGAACCAAAAGCGAAAGACCCATTGTCTTTACCTTTGCTATATATTGGATGGTAATAACATTGGGCCCTATTTTGATAGGCTCTAGCGTTATCGTTAGTACCTACCTTACAGGCCTAGCCGCATTTACCGAAGAATATACCCCAGGGTTGGGTACATTACTGCTCAGCCTAGTGCCTAGTGGCGCGGCCATGCTCGCATTTACCATTTTGTATACCATGGTGCCGAATAAACAGGTTTACGCCCGCCATGCTGCCTGTGGAGCCTTTATCGCCACGGTTGCCTTTGAACTCACCAAGTCGGGCTTTGCATTGTATGTGACTAACTTCCCATCCTATGAACTAATTTACGGCGCGCTAGCCGTGGTGCCTATTTTGTTTTTGTGGGTGTATCTGTCATGGATAATCGTCTTATTTGGCGCAGAATTTACCTGTAGCTTAGGCGAAGCCTTTGAAAATCAAAACGTCGTCGATAAAGAAAAGTATGTGCCTGAAGATGACGGATCAACTGATTCATCACAGCGTGGGCAGAACGATGAATAAGAAAGCTTGTTTTGAGAATTGCATTGAATTCTTGCACTGACTTCTCGCAATAAATAGTGGCGCTGAGTGAAGTGACTGATACCGTTTCAATGTCCATAAAAAATCCGATGGCGCGGTCTCATCGGATTTTTTATGGTTTAGAGGCAAGAGGTAAGAGGAGAGCATTAGATGAGCCAGCCTCGAAAATAGAGATTAACTGTCCTACATTTGGCCTCACACTCTACTAGAACAGATAATTAATACCTAGCGAGAGAAGATCAGTCGGGTTGTCATCAATGTCGTAGCGTTCGTACTCAATAGTGACAGCCCAGTTGTTTTGCACCCGATAGTTTGCCCCTACACCGTAGAACAAGTCGGTGCCATCATCATCTGCAACTTTGGGCAATACTTCACTTTCAAACACATCGAGTGAATTATAATCACCCTGCCAAAAAAACAAACCAATATGAGCATGTAAAAACCAGTCTTCTTTTCGCAAAAACTGGTATGCCACACTTAAAGTAAAACCGTCTACCGAAGTCGGACGAATTTCAGAGGTATCGCTAAAAAAACGTGCTGGTTCATTGGTCGTCGTTGAAAAGGCGGCCGAAACATCGCCTAAATCTGTATATCCTGCTTGAATAAAACTATTTTCAGTGAGGTTTGTGCCAATTACCGCTTTCCATGCTCCTCGCGTATCGTCGATATTAATGTCGAATACATCAAATCCAAGATTGGCCGCTTCCTGCTGAACGTCGCTTTCTTTAAAATCACCTGACGCTGTTCCCCAACTTGCACTCACAAAAAAGTGCTTGGCTACACATTTCTCATGTTCTTGTGAAAGCCGCATTGCATCGTCTTTAGACAGGCACTGCGTTTTACCAGCGAGATCAGGAAATACGTCTTGCTCTTCTTGCTGTGCCATTATTGGAGAAGAGAACATTGCACCTATAATCACTAAGCTTGCTAGCCCGCCTATCAATGTTCTATTCATGGTTTTTACTCTCACGCTTATACTCCCTTTCTCTGCGCCGCTTAAGCGGCGCAGTATCATTACAAATGCAAGTAATATCAATAGTGCAGCATTCATGCTGCCCCCTCCGCCGCCAGAGTTTTCAATTCTGACCGTCACTGGCTCGACGGTAATGGTTAGCCTGCCTTCACTCATGCCACCTTGCGTATCTTCAATAACATAAGTTACTACTGCATTACCTGTAAATGCTGCAGGCGGCGTAAAGGTCAGCGTATTGTCAGGATTAACTGACACGCTACCTATAGACGCCTCAGCACTTACCACACGAATGCTGTCGCCGTCTTCATCAAAGTCATTGGCAAGCACATCTACTGTTACAGATTGGTCCACATCAATTGATACGGCATCATCGACGGCCTCGGGAGGATTATTGCCAATAATAGTTACCGTAATTGCACCTAGGTCTGAACCTCCATTACCATCACTGATACCATAGTTAACTATCACCTCACCGATAAAGCCAAGTGGCGGTGTGTAGTCGATGGTATCGCCAATGACCTCAACAGTGCCAAAGGTCGTTGTCGCTGATGTAATGCGCAAGTCGTCACCGTCAGGATCTGAATCATTGTTTAAGGCATCAATAGTTACAGACTCATCGACAATGATAGTCACGGCATCATCGGTAGCCACCGGCTGAGTATTGCCGTTGAACAATACGCTTACACCACCTGGATCAACAATCGTACCGTTCACCAAACCGTCGTCATCATCAACGCCACC
>CENT01097292.1_pt1 | contig 12835 bp, 17 predicted proteins | sample 530141 | NCBI WGS metagenome assembly CENT01 (sample SAMEA2591074, study PRJEB7988) | marine metagenome | isolation source: saline water (ENVO:00002010), including | reverse complement strand
GTTTGGTAGCGTTGAACGAAATTTGAGCACTCATGCTCTCGCCCTGACCACCTCACCTCCCAAAACGTAGATGATGTCATTTTCAGTCAATACACCATTGCAATTCAGGCGAAAGACGTTAATGAAGTGCAAAATACAATGCTTGCTGCACCGCTCTGTAACCCAGGCAGTTCCGATTTGGTCAGACTCGCAGAATCATTTCAGTTAGCATGTGATTACTACAGACCTGCGGTAAGTCACAATAAACAGGCTTTAGTTGCAGAGTACAAAATGTCTCCCGGCATGGATAAGTCGGTGACATTCAAAGGCTGGCCTGCATCGATTAGGGATGGCAATGCACCACCACCCAGCCACTTCGACACGGATTCAGCGGATAATCGCCATGTGCGAGTGGAGTTTCGATTTGGATTTTAGGTGAATCAAAACGGCAGGTTGCGACTGAAATTAAATGACTAGTGTTTGCCATCCGCAATAAATCACATCACAGGTAACCGCTGCAAAGTGGTTATCTGTGTACTACTCGTCTTCGTTAAAGCGGCCAACAATCAAAGTTTCCACTGCTGCCATGGCGGCTTCGGCATCCGGGCCTTCGCTGATCACGTCAACCTGTTCGCCCTGATGACTTTCCATCAGCATTAAACCCAGTACACTGTTGGCATTGGCTTCTTTATCCCCTTTTTTAAGGGTGATTTCGGCATCAAACTGATTAGCGAGTTGCACTAACTGTGTGGCTGCACGGGCATGCAGGCCTAGCTTATTAACGATGGTAAGTGTTTTTTCTACGCGCATTATCGGTTTAACTCCCGGTGACGAATTTGCACATCAGGGTGTTTATCAGAAAATAACTTGGCCAGCGATTGTGCCACAAATACCGAACGGTGCTGTCCGCCGGTACAACCTATAGCAATGGTTACATAGCTGCGGTTATTACGTTCCAGATGGGGCATCCAGGTGTCGAGCAGGTTTTGAATCTGCCAGATAAACTTGGTCACAATGGGCTGTGAACCCAGAAAGGCTTCTACCGGGGAGTCCAGACCGGTAAGGTGCTTTAGGTCCGGCTCCCAGTGCGGGTTGGGTAGAAAGCGAACATCAAACACGTAATCCGCGTCTTTGGGTATGCCGTGCTTAAAGCCGAATGACTCAAATACCAACACTAACCTTGAGCTCTTTTTACCCAGAATACGTTCGCGGATAAGTTCGGCGAGCTGGTGAATCGATAATCTGTCGGTATCAATGTACAGGTCGGCCCGCTCGGTAATGGGCGCGAGTAATTCTTTTTCTGCCTGAATGGCATCGGCCAGGGATTTATTCAACTTGGCCAGTGGGTGCAGGCGGCGGGTTTCACTAAAACGCTTCACCAGCATGTCATCGCTGGCATCAAGGTAGACGATGGTCATAGACCAGGATGAAGGTAGGTAATCAAGGATTTCCACCAGTTCATCGGGATCCTTTGGCAGGTTACGCACGTCGATACTCACGGCTACCTGATCGTATTCGTCGACCACGGTATGGGTGAGGGTAGGGAGCAGGTTTACCGGAATGTTATCAACGCAGTAGTAGCCCAAATCTTCCAGGGCCCTTAGCGCAACGGATTTGCCGGAGCCGGAGCGCCCGCTGATAATAATGAGTTTCATGGTTTGTCAGACTCCCTGCCGGACTACTGTGCAGCCTCGTCGCATAGTGCGGCGATAACCTGTTCCTTCGATTCGGCGTTACGGATGGTTTTTACAATGCTTTTCTGGCTCAACTTGCCGGCAATCGTGGCGAGGGTCTGCAAATGCCCCTCGGTCTGGTTTTCTGGTACCAGAATGGCAAAAAAGATATCAACCGGTTTATCATCAATGGCGTCAAAGGCAATGGCTGGGTTGGTGGTTACTACCACGGCTGTTACATTGGAAAGATTAGCCAGTCTGCCATGCGGTAACGCTATGCCATTACCAATGCCGGTGCTGCCCATTTTTTCGCGACTGAGCAGGGCGTTAAGCGCGTCTTCTTTTTGAATTTCGGCGTTGGTTTCGGCAGCAATATCGCTGATGATTTCTAAAATTCGTTTTTTACTGTTGCACTGGACCGCACATTCAGTGCGATCCAGGCTAACTAAGGCTTGAATATTCATAAGGTTAAATTGGGCCTAGTGCTTTTTGAGCTTTTCCTTATGCTTAATTACCTGGCGATCCAGTTTGTCGACCATACTGTCTATCGCGGCATACATATCTTGATTTTCTGACGAGGCAAATACTTCCGCGCCACTCAAATGCATCGTGGCTTCGGCTTTTTGAGCAAGCTTTTCCACGTTGAGGATCACATGCACATTGGATATGTGATCAAAGTGGCGCTCCAGTTTACTAAACTTGGTATCAACATAATTACGCAAAGAATCGGTTATCTCGATGTGATGACCTGTAAGATTTATTTGCATAGTTCGTCTTCCTTATATTTCGGCCTAAATAAGGCTCTTGCGTTGGTTAGACGGTGGAATCGACAAGGATTCCCGGTATTTTGCTATTGTCCGCCGGGCAACTTTTATACCTTGTTCGGCCAACAATTGAGCAATTTTGCTGTCGCTTAGTGGTTTACTGGGCTTCTCGGCGGCAACCAGTTTTTTAATCAGAGCGCGGATGGCAGTAGATGAACATTCTCCGCCCGACTCGGTGGCTACGTGGCTGGAGAAGAAATACTTCAGTTCAAAAATACCGCGGGGGGTGTGCATGTATTTTTGAGTGGTTACCCGCGAAATGGTAGATTCATGCATATCAACCATTTCGGCTACGTCATTGAGGACCATAGGCTTCATCATTTCCGGGCCGTGTTCGAAAAAGCCCATTTGCTGCTGCACAATGCAGTTAGCAACCTTGAGCAAGGTTTCGTTACGCGATTCCAGGCTCTTGATAAACCACTTGGCTTCCTGCATATGCGAGCGAATAAACTGGGAATCTGAACTGTTGCGGGCCTGACGGCTCATGGCAGCGTACTGCTGATTTACGCTCAGTTTTGGCAGGCTGTCGGGATTGAGTTCAACCACCCAACGGCCTTTTTTCTTGGTGACCGATACGTCGGGAATAACGTACTCGGGTTCCTGAGTAATTAATGCACTGCCCGGACGCGGATTAAGGGTTTGCAGTAAGCGCATTGCCTCACGCAAATCATCTTCCTTCAGGCGTGATTTACGCATTAAGGTGCGATAGTCCTTGCTGCCCAGCAGGTCGGCATAGTCTTCAATCAGGGTTTTTGCTTCCTTGAGCCATGGCGTGTCGGGAGCAAATTGTTTTAACTGGACCAGTAGACACTCCTGCGGGGTACGTGAGCCTGAACCAATCGGGTCGAACATTTGGATCCGTTTCAGTACGCATTCAATTTCGTCCACTTCAACCGGTTCTTCCATATCTTCAGTATTGACGCTCTGCAGGATATCTTCAACTGTTACGGTTAAATATCCTGATTCGTCAATCGAATCAATAATGGCAATCGCAATGGCACGGTCTACATCGCTGAAGGGCGTGAGGCGCATTTGCCAGAGCAGGTGGTCCTGAATATTGTCGGTGGTTTCACCCTGAAAAACATTCTCATCGTCGTTGGAAGCAGGGCCTGGCGCTGGCGCTGAGGAGGCCGAATAATATTCATCCCAGGTGCTGTCGATGGGTAATTCGTCGGGCAACTCGTTCTTTTCTAGGGCCTCATTGGTGTCCATGCTGGTCTCGGTGCTGGCGGTTGCTGCGGCATCCGCTTCCGCATCGAGTTTACTTTTCTCAACCGTATCGTTGTCGCTGTTGTCATCAACTTCCAATAACGGATTTGAATCGAGCGCTTCCTGGATTTCCTGTTGTAAATCCAGAGTAGATAGTTGCAGCAGTTTAATCGCCTGCTGCAATTGTGGCGTCATAGTAAGTTGTTGACTAAATTTGAGCTGTAAAGATGGTTTCATCTACTTCTGTTCTTAACGCCTTGCTTATTATTGATCGGGACAAAATTTGTTGTCTATATGCATCTAACTATAGCCTGAATTGCTCACCCAGGTATACATCCTTGACCTTTTGATTACTTAAAACCTGTTCGGCGGTGCCCTGGGCGATTAATTCCCCCTGACTCACAATGTAGGCTTTCTCGCATACGTCGAGGGTTTCCCGGACGTTGTGGTCGGTAATCAGGATACCAATTCCACGGTCACGAAGATGCTGTATGATCTTCTTTATATCATTAACCGAAATTGGGTCAACTCCCGCAAAGGGTTCATCGAGCAAAATAAATTTTGGATTCGCCGCCAGTGCCCTGGCAATTTCTACCCGACGCCGCTCTCCCCCCGACAAACTCATCCCTGTACTATTACGTATATGGTTGATATTGAATTCATCAAGTAGCGCATCGGCTTCATTTTGCTGTTCGGCAGAAGAAAGGTCTTTGCGTGTCTGCAATATTGCCATGATATTGTCAAAAACCGTTAACTTTCTGAAAATAGAGGCTTCCTGGGGTAGATAACCAATTCCGTTGCGGGCACGTTCGTGCATGGGCTGGCGGGTCAGATCCATCTCGTCGATGCGAATATCGCCCTTATCCAGTGCCACCAGGCCTACAATCATGTAAAAAGTGGTGGTTTTACCTGCACCATTGGGGCCTAACAGGCCAACAATCTGGCCGGAAGATACCTCAACGCTAACATCCCTTACTACCTGCCGGGACTTATACGACTTAGCTAAGTGGGTGGCGGTCAGGGTGGTCATTCGTTGTCATTATCCTGTTGGTCGTCTGTGCTATCACTGGCCTTGCTTTCGTCGCGCACGGCTTCAATATCTTCCAGACTAAACACGGTACGCACCCGGCCATCTTCACTGCCGCTGCCGTCACCGGTGGCTTTAAGTTGTTCTTTTTCCATGTCGTAAACGATGGTTTCACCTTTTACGACACTGGTATTCTGATTCAATTCGGCATCACCGGCCAGCGAAATAGTGCGATTCGCCACTTCATAACGGATCTCAAATGCACGGGCTTCCACAACCCGGCCATCGTCCAGAGTCTGGCTGTATACAGCAGGTTTGCCAGTAGCGATAAATATTTCCTTGCCCTTGCCGCCGCCAGCTTCTACTTCTACCCGGTCGGCCTTAATGCTGAGCGAGCCCTGGGTAACCTGTACATTATCAATCAGGATAGACTTTTTATTCTTACCGTCGAGGAACTGTGACTCGGAAAACACCTCGATGTCTTTTTTGAAATCAGACTTGGCTGCCATGACCACCGCCGGCGAGAGCGTCAGCGACAGGCTAGTTAGCAGGGGAATAAGTCGTTTGCACATGTTGATTCAACTCATAAGTTTTATTCAATAGGTTGGCGCGAAGTCCGTTACTAAATATCAGGAAATCAGGCCCCGAAATTTCCACCCTGGCGTCGGAAACCATGGTTTGTTGGTCCAAATCTATCTCAAGGTAGTCTGTGGTTACCCGCTGTACAAAGTCAGCCTGGTCCTTACTCACAATCACTACGTTATTTTCCAGTTGTATCATATTGTTATCATACAACGTCCCTTCGTCGGCGACTACCTGCCAGGGTGGCTCGCCAGACTCCTGGTAAATGGTGTACTGCGGCGCTAAAAACAACACAAAGCCCAGCTGCTCGTAGTTTTCCATGGTAGATGAAAATACTTCATGCACGCGCTGACCCTGTTCGTTATATAAGGTGGTGGTCAGGTTACGGGCTTTATAACTGGGTGTAATGGCCAATACATCCTGATCCGGGGGGATAAGCGGTTCTTCTGCCAGAAACCCGGGCAGGTAAAGCAGTGTGGCCAGAATAAACAGGCAGGCAATGCTCAGGCCTACTTTACTCATACACTGGCTCCTAAAATACCTTGTAACTTATCGTTGGCCTGCAGCAGGGTGTCACACACTTCTCTTACCGCACCAAAGCCGCCAGGCAGGGTGGTTACCCAGTTTGCCTGCGCAATCACCTGTGGGTGAGCATCTTTCACCGCAATGTTAACCGCGCTGTGGGTATACATACCGGTATCCGGCATATCATCACCTATAGCGGCCACCTGTTCCCGGCTAAGTCCCAGTGAAGCCATTAACTCAGCCAGCGCGTCGGCCTTGTTTTCTTCACCCTGGATTATGTGCGACACCTTTAATGATGTCATACGGTCCTTAACGATAGCTGAACGCCGACCGGTAATAACTGCCACTTCAATGCCGGCATTAACCAGCGCTTTAACGCCATAACCATCGCGGGTATGAAAAGCTTTTAATTCTTCGCCCTGATTGCCCAGATAAATGCGTCCATCTGAGAATACACCATCCACATCGCAAACCAGCAGCTTAATCTGTTGCAGTTGCTGATAAAACGCATGAGGAAGTTCAGTATACAGGGTTTTAACCATGCTCATTACAGTACTCCGGCTTTTAACAGCATGTGCATGTTAAACGCACCTACTGGCTGGTTGTTTTCATCCACCACTAACAGGGCGCTGATTTTGTATTGTTCCATTACGTTAAGTGCCTCAACGGCGAGGTTTTCACCGCGGGACGTTTTACAGCCACGGGTCATTACTTCTTCTACACGGGTATCGTGGATATCCACCCGGGCATCCAGCAGGCGGCGTAAATCCCCGTCGGTAAATACGCCCAGCAGGTTGCGCTCTGTATCGGTAATGCCGGTTAGGCCCAGGCCTTTACGGGATATCTCCAGTAATGCTTCAGAGACTGTTGCCTGCTCGGGGACCAGTGGAATTTCATCACCGGTCAGCATAATGTCTGCAACGGTAAGCAGTAATTTACGGCCCAGGCTACCGCCAGGGTGCGAGAGCGCGAAGTCATCTGAGGTAAAGCCATTGGCGTCCAGCAGGGCCACCGCCAGGGCATCGCCCATTACCAGCGTTACGGTGGTGCTGGTGGTTGGCGCCAGGCCCAGCGTACAGGCTTCCTGTTCTACGCCAATGTCGAGTACCACGTCGGCATGTTTGCCCAGGGTGCTGTCTGCGCGGTTGGTCATGGCTATCACCGGCACATTCAGGCGTTTTACTACGGGCAGCAAATTGAGTAGTTCACCGGTTTCGCCAGAGTTGGAAATGGCTAACAGCACATCGTTAGAACCGAGCATGCCCAGATCGCCGTGATTGGCTTCGCCCGGGTGCATAAAAAATGCCGGCGTACCAGTGCTGGCCAGGGTGGCGGCAATTTTGTTACCCACATGACCTGATTTACCCATGCCACTTACTACCACCTTACCCTGACAGTTTTTAAGTAGCTCGCAGGCTTTCACAAAACGCTCATCAAAGCGTTCGCCCAGCGCGGCAATGGCGGCTTGTTCGATTGCGACAACGCGCCTGGCTGATTCAATAAAGGAAGATTGTTGTTGTGATGTCATTAGGCAAATAACCAATACTGATAACCCAGGTAGCAGCCTGCTAGCAGGGCCGCCTCGACACGGTTGATTCGTCGTGTCCCACGGAAATTAAAACTAAACACTAATAATAGCAGGGTCAGTCCCAGCATCACCAGCGCGTCCCGATGTGCGGCGTTTTCATCAAGGATACCTGGTGCAATTAGCCCAGGCATGCCGAGTACCGCCAGCAAATTAAAAATATTAGAGCCGATGACATTACCCAGGGCGAGGTCGTCTTCGCCTTTCAACACACCGGCTACACTGGCCGCTAGTTCTGGTAAACTGGTGCCCAGGGCAATAATGGTTAATCCGATCACCAAATCGCTCATGCCAAAGTACCGTGCAATATGCACGGCGGAGTCTACCATAAACTGAGCGCTCACCGGCAACAGCACTAACCCCAGACCTATCCAGAGCACGGCATGTGAGGTTTCCACTGCGTTGGGAATTTCATCGCTGGTTTCATTCATCAGCGGATCGCCTTTGTCGACCAGCAGAGAAATCCAGGCCATCCCGGCTAACACAAAGATAAACAGCAGAATAAGAATGATGCCTTCCAACGAAGACAATTCACCGTCATACAGGAAGTAAACAGCAATCAGGTTGATTAGCAGCAATAATGGGAACTCCCGTTTAAGGGTTGTCGACGATACCAGCAAGGGCTTGATTAGGGCTGTAATACCAAGTACCAGGCCAATATTGGTAATATTGGAACCCAGCGCATTACCGACTGCGGTGTTTGGATTACCGTTGATCGACGCCACCGCTGAAACCACAATCTCCGGTGCCGACGAACCCATGGCCACAATCGTCAGACCAATCATCATGGGAGAGATGCCGATGTTCCTGGCCAGGGCAGAAGCGCCGTAAACAAATTTGTCGGCACTCCAGCTTAGTACCGCGAGTCCGGCCAGAAAAATAGCTACCTGAAGTATCACAACAAAACCTGCTTCCATCGAAAGTTGTATTCTCGCAAAAAAATGCGCTTATTCCTATGTTTAGCCTGACAGAAAAACGCGTAAACACGGTCTTATTAAAGGCGGGGCGATATCTACCAGGTGAACTTTATAAGCTTGCGGGGCGTTTTAATGGCAAAAGAGGGAGATTTTTTATGCGGAAGTCGCATCGTCATGGAACGTATGCTTGTGTAGAGTGTCACAAAGTTAACCGTGGTGCTATTTGATAGCAATTGGCAAGTAATTGATTAGACGCTGAATTAAACGCTATGCGCAACTGGTTATTAAATATACCTACATGAATGTATGTAATCGACTTATACTATGGTAGAATCCTCTGCACTTAAGTTGGTAACAGCTTCAGCGAAGATTCAGCTTCTATTCTACAGCATAGAACAATGTTATTCGTTAAATAAAACGGAAATTCCGGGCGAATAACAGGATAATGAAAATCTAATATACTTCGCTGGTAGGCTATATCCTGCAGTGGCGTTCGTGATATAAATTGTAACCTTTTCGGTTTAGGCAGAATAAGCAAACCGTCATACAATGAACGCGGAAAAGATAAACCGAGGTCGGGTAGTGTAACCAGGCTTCAGGGCTAAGGCCTGCACAGGAAATGCAAAGTAACATGGACTATTTAGTCGACGTAAAAAATATGACCTTTTCCCGTGGGGAGCGCGTTATTTATGACGGCATCTCACTGCGTGTGCCCAAAGGCAAAATCACTGCCGTGATGGGCCCGAGTGGAATAGGTAAAACCACGTTGCTTAAGCTGATAGGCGGACAACTCATTCCTGACGGTGGCGATATTACCTTTGACGGTGAGTCCATCCCGGCAATGAGTCGCAAAGCGCTTTATCATAATCGTCGTCGCATGAGCATGCTGTTCCAGAGTGGCGCATTGTTCACCGACATGACCGTGTTTGATAATGTCGCTTTTCCGCTGCGCGAGCACACAAAATTATCAGAATCTATCATCGCCACTATCGTTGCTCTTAAGCTGCAGGCTGTAGGGTTACGAGGGGCAGCGCAAATGATGCCCAGTGAACTATCCGGCGGTATGGCCCGACGGGCAGCGCTGGCCAGAGCAATTGCTTTGGATCCGGATTTAATTATGTACGATGAGCCATTTGCCGGCCAGGACCCGATTTCCATGGGCGTGCTGGTAAAGCTGATCCGCGAGCTTAACGATGCCCTTAACCTCACCAGTATTGTGGTAACCCACGATGTTACCGAGGTACTGACTATCGCCGATTATATCTATATTCTCGCCGACCAGCGGGTTATCGGGGAGGGCACCGCCGAGCAAATCAAAGGTAGTGATTCAGAGTTGGTACAACAATTTCTGCAGGGCAAGGCAGATGGTCCGGTACCGTTTCACTATCCGGCGGATGATTTACGCGCAGCATTTTTGGGAGAAAGCGATTGAACTGGATACAACAAACCGGTCGCCACACTCTGGAACGGGTAGCTGCCTCCGGCCGGGCTGGCTTGATGCTGTTCGGCGCGCTGTTTGCTGCGCCCAGCCTGAAAAATATCCCGCTAACCATCCGCCAGCTTTATGTGGTGGGTGTACAGTCACTGGCGATTATTATTGTGTCAGGCCTGTTTATCGGCATGGTTATGGCATTACAGGGCTACACCATTCTTACCGACTACGGTGCAGAAGGCAGCCTGGGTCCCATGGTAGCGCTGTCGCTGCTGCGTGAGTTAGGGCCCGTGGTAACCGCCCTGTTATTTGCAGGCCGCGCAGGTTCTGCGCTTACCGCCGAAATTGGCTTAATGAAAGCCACTGAACAATTAAGCAGTCTGGAAATGATGGCGGTGGATCCGCTGCGCCGTGTGGTCGCGCCACGCTTTTGGGCCGGTATGATAGCCATGCCTATGCTGGCACTCATTTTCTCTGCAGTAGGCATACTTGGCGGCCACTTGGTTGGCGTTGACTGGCTGGGCGTTGATGCCGGCAGTTACTGGTCAATTATGCAGGCAACCGTCGATTGGGACAAAGATGTCATAAATGGGGTGATAAAAAGCCTCGTATTTGCCCTGGTTGTGACCTGGATTGCCATATTTAAAGGATATGATTCGATACCAACCTCAGAAGGTATCAGTCAGGCAACCACACAAACCGTGGTGTTTTCGTCATTGGCAGTATTAGGGTTGGACTTCGTGCTCACCGCCCTGATGTTTGGTATTGAATAAGGGGGCTGGGTACGATGAATCGTTATAAAACGGAATTAATGGTAGGTGTGTTTGTATTAATGACTATCGCAGCCTTGTTACTGCTGGCGTTAAAGGTAGCTAATCAGACGGTGGTAACCGACGGTGATACCTACACCCTGTATGCCAAGTTTGAAAACATTGGTGGCCTGAAAGTTCGTTCACCGGTAAAAGTGGGCGGCGTCACCATTGGTCGCGTTAATGCAATCAAGCTGGATAAAGACGACTACAGCCCGGTAGTTGAGTTAACTATCCAGAGCGAATACAACGAGTTTCCGGAAACCAGTTCGGCGTCAATTTTGACCTCTGGTTTACTCGGCGAACAATATATTGGTTTTGAACCCGGATTTACCATCGATGGGGTTGAGAATCTGGCTGAAGGTGACTATATCGAGGACACCAGTTCAGCGTTAGTGCTGGAAGAACTCATTGGTCAGTTCCTGTTCAGCCGCAATAGTGAAGAATAGTGACAATAAGCCGGTCTTTACAAATAAGTATCGCATCGCATTGTCAGGTTAGGAGAAAGAAGTTGAAAGCAAAATTAGCCGCATTTTTTACATTACTGGTGATGGTTATCATGCCGGTAAGTGCTCAGGAATCTTTGCCAGAGGTTAATAGCCAGGACCCGTATAAAATGGTGGAGCAGGTCGGTAACCGCACCTTTGAGCGCATTAAGTCCTCAAAGCAGGAAATTGCCGCTAACCCTGAAATTCTTCGCGATATTATGGACGAAGAACTGCTGCCCTATATCGACTACCAGTACAGTGCGTTTAAAGTACTGGGCAAATATTTCGATATGAAGAAAACCGATCGTGAAACGCTTATCGAATATATTCGTGTGTTCCGTCAATATCTGGTGACCAGCTATGCCGATGCACTGAGCTATTACGATGATCAGGAAGTACTGTTTTCGCCACCTCAGGATTTTGAAGGTGATAAAACTGTGACCGTACGAGCACTGATCCGCGATGGTGAACGTCCGGACATCAAAGTGGCTTTTAAAGTGCGTAAAAAGGATAAAGAGTGGAAAGCTTACGACATGGTTGCCGAAGGTATCAGCATGCTGCAAAACGAAATCAAGCAGTATGAGCCGGTAATGCGTACCGAAGGTATTGAAAAAGTAATCGAAATCATGCGCGAGCGCATCGCTAAGCCTATCCAGCTGAAATCACTGGATGGCAGTACCCGTGAGGCGGATTAATAGTGGCCGATAAACAAACCATCAAGCTCAATGGCGCTCTGGATCGTCAGACCCTGAGTCAGGAATGGTGGTCTTCGCTGGGCAACAGTGAACAGCAATGTCTGCGCGCTGCTAAACATTGCGAACTCGACTTTCAGGATGTGCAGCGTGTCGACAGCGCTGGCCTCGCATGGACACTCAACGCCATTCGTGAAGGAAATGCACAAGGGGTTAAAATTACCTTGTGCAACCTGCCGGAAAAAATGCTTAAATTGGCAAAAATCAGCGAACTCGACGACGTATTGCCGGTCGGGTAAAAACTATACTGCCGGAGAGTCATGGACACTAAAGAAATTGAAAGCTTACTGAAAGAAAAACTCGACTTAGCCGAAGTTTATGTAAAAGGTGACGGCTCACACTTCACCGTAATTGCAGTGAGCGATGCCTTTGCCGAAATGAGCCGGGTGAAACGCCAGCAAGCGGTATACGCTCCTCTGAACGCATTCATTGCCGATGGTTCAATGCATGCTGTCTCTATTAAAACCTTTACTGAAAAAGACTGGCAGCGTGAGCGTCAGTTTAATATGCCGCAATAACCCACGCAGGATTCACCAGTGGATAAACTCATTATTAAAAAAAGTCCGCCGTTGAATGGCGAAGTGGTTATTTCTGGCGCTAAAAACGCCGCCTTGCCATTGTTAATGACCAGCTTGCTAACGGCACAGCCCTGCCGTTACAGCAACGTCCCCCAGCTTAAAGATATCAGCACTACGCTGGCGCTGCTGAAAGACTTAGGCGTAGGCGTAGAGCAACAGGACACCAATAGTGTTCTGTTGCACGCTGCTGAACTCTCCAGTGATACCGCCTCTTATGAACTAGTGCGTACTATGCGCGCATCCATCCTGGTGCTCGGTCCACTGCTGGCCAGACTGGGAACGGCTAATGTGTCTTTGCCCGGTGGTTGTGCCATTGGTGCCAGACCGGTTAACCTGCACCTTGAAGGCCTGGAAAAAATGGGTGCGGTTATCAATGTAGACGAAGGCTACGTACGTGCCAGTGTTGATGGTCGCCTGAAAGGTGCGCGTATCTTTATGGATATCGTGAGCGTGGG
>CENT01029567.1_pt1 | contig 12888 bp, 19 predicted proteins | sample 530141 | NCBI WGS metagenome assembly CENT01 (sample SAMEA2591074, study PRJEB7988) | marine metagenome | isolation source: saline water (ENVO:00002010), including | reverse complement strand
TAGAGGATGCTTATGAATGGGAAAACATACCACATAAATTTGAGAAGTTTGTAGAATGAGTGTATTAGTAATTGGTCAAAATCCTGGTAACAATCCAAAGACTGCTACTTATAAAGGTCATACTATAGTTCGCCTTAACGAGTGGTGTGATGATCTTGGTATCAACAATTATAGCTTTGCTAACGTAGTAACTCAAAAGGGTAAAGTTAAAATGAAGGATGTTGATTTTGACAGACTGAAAGGTTTAGTTGAAGATCATTCTAAGGTTTTAGCTTTAGGAGTTTTTGCGAGCAACTGTTTATCGGTCATAAATAAATCACACTTCAGGCTCCCGCATCCATCGCCACTTAATCGGCAAATGAATGACAAGAAGCTTGTAAAACAAATTTTAGCTGAATGCAAAGAATATTTAATATAGGAGTTATATAATGAAAGTTGCTTTTATCTTTGGAAAGGGCATCGAAGGATGCGGCGTTACTAAAGGTGCAAACATATTTGAATCGTGGTTGGTATCACAAGGACATGAAACCATTGTAATTGATTTTGATAATAAACAAAAATTTGGTCGTGCTAAAGATACTGAATGGAAAAGTACTATTCACCGCGTTGAATCTGATCATGAACTTGAAGACGCACAGCCAGTACTTGATGAAGTAAACACTTGCGACATTGCAATCATACACTCATTCCCAACCCGCAAAAATGGAAAGTACATCGATCGTTTCCGTGAATTTGTCGAAGGCATTGGAGATCCAATCATTGTAATACACGACCATGCTATTACAAAGAACACTATTAACAGACAAACACAAGCCGCTGAGTTGTTTTCTTTAGCAGACATTGGTGTTACACAATCATTTGAAGGTTACTCTAACGAGTGTTATCTGCACACTGATCCGGGCCTTGAAGGTCGACTAATGGAGAATCCAATATGGGTTCGTACTGGTGAATACGACAAACATCGCGCATCCCTTGAAGATCGTAAAAAGCACTTTATGTACATGGGTCGTATGTCAACACTTAAAGATCCAGGTATGATCTGTCGTATTGAACCATATCTAAAGAATGACTGGGATTTAACTTTGATGGGTTGTGAACGTTCTATCTCATCTATTGGAGATCCAAACTCTAAAACTCTTGCCACTGATGCAGCACCTTACCATAAATCATATCAACCAAAGATTAAATTTGTTGGTACAAATTCTGCTGGCGAACACTATGAACCAGCTAAAGAAAAAGAAAAGACTGGTACAACTATTACAGCATATGATAGTTACAAATATGATTTTGGAATGAGTCAACTCGGTAGTTCTACAGCAGCATGGTGTGGATATCGTCTCGGTGATCCAAAAGAGTATGGCCATCGTATGGAATATACTGTAATTGAATCATTCCTTTTATCTCTTCCTGTTATCAGTAAACACTTTGCTGAAAACGCAGTATCACCTGAAGGTAAAAAGTGGGGTGAATACTATGGACCACTTATATCTGAAGCGACATGTGAAGAAGAGTTAGCAGCAGAATTGAATAGAATTTATGATAACAAAGAAGAGTGGGAAGCACGTACAAAGGCTTGTCAAGAATTAGTTTATAACTTTAATGATATTGAAGTGCTTGGTCCTAAGTTCTTAGATTTTGTGTTGACAAAAGGAAAAAGGCGTGATAATATAAACTTTATAGATAGGATTTCAAGTTATTTTCCAAGTGCAAAACAACGACGTGAAGCTGGTGAGATTATTGTATCAACACCAGGCAGTGTATTAAATGAAAAAGCATACACTCTTGTTGATGGCAGACAAAATGAAATCAAAGAACCTAAAGAAACGGGTGCAACACTTGAGGGATTTTTTTAATGTACCATAAACGTATTGTAGTAGATTTTGACGACACACTTGCCTTTCATCAAAACCGCGAGTTTGATAAGGCTTTACCAAACAAACCTCTTATTAAGAAGTTGAATAAGCTGCACGCCGATGGTTGGCAAATCGATATCTTTACGGCACGTGGTTCTATATCATGTGAAACTCGTGAAGATGCTCGAGATAAGTATGAAAAAAGCATGCTCAAATGGTTGAATAAGCACAAAGTAAAGTTTAATATGCTCTCATTTGATAAACCATTAGCAGCTTACTATATTGATGATAAAGGTATTATGCCTGAGGATTTCCTTGAAGTAGATATTCGTGAACTTGAAGGTGGATTATCTGGTGGTGAAATCTTTACTGATGGTAAAGTAGTACATAAGCAAGATAATAATGCTCACCAAACACGTGATTGGTTTGAAAGAGCTGAAAAGATTGGTATTAAAACACCGGCTATTCATCGTGTTGTTGGTGAAACAATTACTATGGATTATATTGATCACGATGAAAACTTCTTTAAAGAAAACTTTTGGATGGCTTTAGCTACAGTTCAAACACAGTTAGATAAAATGAAATCATTAAAGCCTGTTAATAATAAATCCTATATAACATTTAGTAGTTATATTGATCGTATTGAAGAACACGCTAAAAACTCAGGCCAGAAAAAACTAATGGATGTTGCTTCGAGTTTAAACAAATATAAAATAAAGCGTGGATATTCTCACGGTGATTTCGGTATTAAAAACATCTTATTCAATAACTGTGATGCTCATTTGATCGATCCAATTTGTGATGTGTTTGGTTCTACTGAACTCGACGCTGCTAAGTTTTGTGCAAGCCTATTAATTAACAAGTACCCAAAGAAACTATTCGGTCGATCTTTAAATTATTTGGCTATGGCAAATGATATAAATAGAGATATGCTGATATCATTGGTAGCAGCTGAAGTGACTAGGGTGTATAAGTACCACCCTAACAAAGATTTTATTATGGAGTGTATTGATAATGTTTACAAACAAAGCTGAGATAGCAAGAAAAGTTGGTAAGCCTGTTGAAGAAGTAAGAATTGGTTTTACCTGTTCTACTTTTGATTTATTGCATGCTGGTCATATTGTAATGCTACAAGAAGCTAAAGAGCTTTGTGATTATCTCATTTGCGGGTTATTAACCGATCCTACGGTTGACCGTCCTGAATCAAAAAATAAACCAATCCAAACTCCGTTTGAACGTTATGTTCAATTGGCGGGTTGTCGTTTTGTTGATGAAGTCATTCCATTTAGTACAGAACAAGAAATCGTCGATATGATTTTGACTATTCAGCCACACGTTAGAATTGTTGGCGAGGAATATAAAGGCACAGATCATACAGGTGTTGGCTTATGTTCTATTCACTATAACAAACGTAAGCACTCGTTTTCATCTACCGATTTAAGGAATCGTGTAGTAGAAGCATGCGCAGGAGAAAATAAATGAGTTATACACACGCATCCATCGTACCCTTAATTGGTGGAGAGACTATTGGTTCACATAAAGCATTTGGTACTAAACCACTGCACTTTATGTCATATGAAGCTTTTGCTGCTAACGATAGTCACATCTTAAATTATTATAATAATGAAATTCCTTATTATGTTTTAGATAAGGATCAATCACCACCTACTAACGAACGTGCGGATGTAGTATCCTCGGTATGTCCTTGTGCTGGTTTATCAACTATGTCGATGGGATATGGAGATGATAACGCAAATAACAAATGGTTAGTTGAAACAGCTAATTATATCTTAGGTGAATATAAGCCAAAAGTATTCTGGGGAGAGAATGCTCCTGGATTTGCTGGTAAGATTGGTGCAACAATTCGTAATCAAATGAAAGAAATTGGCAAAGCAAATGGATATACAATGTCCGTATATCGTACTAAATCTCTATTGCATGGGTCACCACAAGTACGCGAGAGGTCATTCTATTTCTTCTGGAAAGGTAATACCACACCTCTTTTAAGCTATTACAACAAGCCTCATACTCCTATTGAGGAAGTAATCCGTGGTGTTAAGTCTAACTTCCAAACTGAAGTAATCAATCATAAGAAAAAGCCAACAGACAATCCATATTACAGATTCATCTTAGAAGAAATTCATGGTGGTCGTACTCATGCTGAACATGCAAATGCTATTGAGCCAACTTCAGCTCGTGGCGCATGCGTTTATAGTTATATTGAACAACAAGGTTATAACTATTTGCAAGTAGCAGAATGGATGGAAAAGAATGGTTATGAACGTGAAGTAGAAAAATGCAAATACAAACATGCTAAATTAGAATCAGGTAAAAGTATTATGCGACGTGGAGTAACAATTCCAAAAGATCGTATTGGTGCTTTTGTTGGTCATTATCCTTTAATGCTAGCTCACCCTGATGAAGATCGCTTTATTAACTATCGTGAAGCAATGACTATTATGGGATTACCTGAAGATTTTGAATTGGTTGGTGCATCACCTAAGAATGCTAATCACATTTGTCAAAACGTTCCAGTACAAACAGCGACTGATATGGCGGCTGAAATTAAAAAATATTTAGATAATGAACTAGTAACAGTTGACACAGACTTCGTTATGCAGTATAATCATAGACAGAAAGCAGATTATATCGAACGCGGTTCTACACTGGAGGCATTTCTTTGAGACATTTTATAATTGACTTTGAAACAATAGGTCAAAACTCGCGGGAAGTACCTGCAATTGATTGTTCTTATATCGTATTTGATTGGGAAAGGTTTACTAGTGATAATCCTTATTCCTTTAAAGAACTTGTGCTTGGTATGCAACAAGCTAAGTTTGATATTAAAGATCAAATGGTAAATCATGGATGCAAATATAATGAACGTGATTTGCAATGGTGGTTAGATCAGCCACCTGAACTTCGTACAAATATGAAACCATCACAGCAAGATCTTAGCGCAGTACAGTTTATGGAAAAGCTTATTGATTATCTTCGTAGTGAACAGCCAATAGATTATTGGTGGTCAAGATCAAACTCTTTTGATCCAGTTATTCTAGATCGTATTGCACAAAATGCTAATAAACAAGAATTACTAGGTCAGTATCTTAAGTATTGGGCTGTACGCGATACTCGTACATTCATTGATGCTAAGTTTGACTTTAACGTACCAGGCGGTAAAAACGGATTCATTCCTGTGTCCGATGTAGCAAAATGGGAATACAACTTTAAAGCGCATGATAGTAAACATGATGTTGCTGCGGATATACTCCGATTACAAACAATTGTTAGAGCTGAGGCAGACATGGAGCAAATTGAAATATGAACATTGAAGTAAGTATTGAAGAATTACGAAAACAAAAAATCTTTATAGGTACACCTATGTATGGCGCTCAATGTGCTGGTACCTATACTAAAGCAACGGCAGATCTTGCTACGATGTGTGCAACAAACGGTATTGGTATTCATTTCTATTACCTATTTAATGAGAGCTTAGTTCAGAGGGCACGTAACTATATTGTTGATGAGTTCTTAAGATCTGACTGTACTCATTTATTGTTTATTGATGCAGACATTACGTTCTCACCGCGTGATGTACTAGGCCTATTGGCAGTCAATTTAAAAGATCCAGAAAAATATAATGTTGTAACTGGTCCTTATCCTAAGAAAGCAATTGCATGGGAAAAGGTTGCTAAGGCAGCACAAGCAGGTCTTGGAGATGAAAATCCGTTTGCGCTAGAAAATTACTCAGCTGATTATGTCTTTAATCCAGTTGCTAAGCAAAGTTCATTTAAAATGAATGAGCCTATGGAAATTGGTGAAGGTGGTACAGGCTTTATGCTTATTCCACGTGAAACTCTAGAAAAGTTTGCAGAGGCTTATCCAGAACTTGAATACAAACCAGATCATGCTCGTACTGATAATTTTGACGGAAGTCGAATGATTACAGCATTCTTTGATTGTATTATTGATCCAGAAACTAAACGCTATCTATCAGAAGATTACTTCTTTTGTAAGAAAGCACGACAAGCTGGTCTAAGAGTTTGGATGTGTCCTTGGATGCAATTACAACATGTTGGTACATATATCTTTAAAGGATCTCTTGGCCACATGGGGCAGCTTGGTACATCGCTTACTGCCGATAAATCAAGCAGCAAAAAGTCTTACAAGAAAAAATGAAAATAACAGTTGACAATACGCAGATACTATGGTACTATTAATAAATAAACAAACTAGGAGCTTTATATAATGAAATTTAGTGAACGTACTCTTACGATTCTTAAGAGTTTTTCGAGCATCAACAAGTCTATCCTAATGAAGGAAGGCAATGTTCTTAAGACAGTAACACCGGAAAAAACACTTGTAGCAACTGCTACAATCCCAGATCAGATCCCATCACAAGCATGTGTATATGATCTATCTCGGTTCTTATCTATTCTAGGTCTTTACAAAGATCCAGAAGTAGAGTTTCATGATAAATACTTCATGATTACCGCGGGCAAACAACGTACTAAGTATGTTTATGCCGACATCTCAATGATTCATGCTGCTCCAGAGAAAGATATTACTCTTCCCTCTGCAGATGTTGAAGTGAATGTATCGTGGGAAGATCTTCAGTCAGTAATTAAAGCTGCTGGTGTTCTTCAATTTAGCGAAGTTGCTTTTGTTGGCCAAGAAGGTAAAATTTACCTGAAAGCTATTGACGGCAACAATGAAAATTCTGATGATTATGGTGTTGAAATTGGCACAACTTCTGATGAATTTAAGATTATTGTGAAAACTGATAATCTCAAGCTTTTACCTCAGGACTATAAAGTTACGCTTTGCGCAAAGGGTATCTCTGAGTTTAAAGGCGAAGGTGTCACATATTTTGTGGCAATTGATACTAAGTCGACTTATAAAAAAGGATAAATGAATATGAGTGAACAACAAAACCCGCAAGCTCAGGGTCAAGAGCAACAAGAACCAGTACAAATCTCTTTGCAAGATATTGCAACCGTAGTACAGCTAATTGATGTTGTATCACGTAGAGGTGGTATTGAAGGTAATGAAATGGCTGGCGTAGGTATGCTACGTAATAAGCTTGAAGTCTTCTTGCGTCAAAACGCGCCTGAAGGTGAAGCTCCACAGGGTGAAATGCCTGCAGACGCAGCTCCGGCTGATGTACCAGCGGAAGCTCCGCTTGCTGATAAAGTTTCAGCGTAAAAGCCTTATGAACGACCAAGGGCTCTCGTTGATAAACAAACCCTTATTTTATTTTTATATTATGATTGGTGAAACTATATGGCTATTGAATCAAAGGCAAATGAAGTGTTGTGGGTTGAAAAGTATCGACCTCAAAAAATTGACGACACTATCCTTCCTGAAAAAACCAAGGCTGCTTTCAAAAAGTTTGTAGAAGACGAAAGCATTCCTAACCTGCTACTTACTGGTGGTCCAGGCGTTGGTAAAACTACTATCGCTAAAGCAATGCTCGAAGAGCTAGGTTGTGATTACATTGTAAAGAATGGTTCCCTTAACGTGAATATCGATACTCTTCGGTATGAAATATCTACATATGCATCCTCAGTATCTCTTACTGGTGGACGTAAGTACGTAATCTTTGATGAAGCTGATTATCTAAACGCTACATCAGTACAACCCGCCTTACGTAACTTTATTGAAGAATACTCTTCCAATTGCGGGTTTATCTTTACATGTAACTTTAAAAATCGTATCATTGAACCACTTAGGTCTCGTTTGTCTGAAGTAGATTTTACTATTGAGACATCACAACGTCCTAAAATGGCAATGCAATTCTTCAAGCGTGTAAATGCTATACTTGATGATCAAGGTGTTGAATACGATAAACCAGTTCTTGCTAAAGTTATTGAACGTCACTTTCCTGATTTCCGTAGGGTATTAACTGAACTTCAAACATATGCTTCCTCTGGTCGTATTGATGAAGGTATCTTTGTTAATCTCAAACAAGAATCTATGGATGAGATGTTTAAACTTCTTAAAACAAAAAACTTTACAGGTATGCGTAAATGGGTTGCATCAAACTCTGATCAGGATATGAATGAAATGTTCAGACGTATCTATGACATGGCAACTGATAAAGTTGAATTGAAATCAATGCCTGGATTCGTAGTTACTCTTGCTGATTATATGTACAAAGCAAACTTTGTAGCTGATCTTGAAGTTAATATGGTTGCATTCCTTACTGAAGTAATGTTGGAATCTGAATACAAATGAGTGAAATAGGTCCAGTTAGTCCAGTAGTATTAAGTAACTATACAACTACAAAAGTAGTTAATGATCAAGTTATTCGAACTGTTGTAAAGCACGTTGAAAGAAATGGTGTTGAAACAGTAGAAAAAACTGAATATATTACTTACAATTCTAGTGGAAAGTTGGAGCAATATAACATTGAGGAAAACGGTAAAGCCGTGGATATTTTATTATGATTTTAGATTTATTTTATAACGTGTTTACAGGTGCAATTGCAGTCGCTATAATTTATTTTGGCTGTAAAGTTCTGTGGGTTTCTACATTAATACTCGACGAAAGAAAGAAAAACTGGCGAGCAGGTACTCATGACTACTACGGAAATCGTATCGAGGATCAAGATTAATGTTCGGTTGGACTATCAAGAAAGTAAAAAAGACTGTCCAATGTTTTAATTGTGGAGTGGACGTTGATCCTGAGATCGCGTTTAATGTAAAGTTTAATACTGCTGAAGGACTACATACTCTTAAATCATGTCAAGCATGTGCTGATGAAGTTAATGAAGTTCTTAAAGCTATTGAGGAGGCAAGAAATGACAATGCCATGTGAACGCAAATGGGCTATTGACAATGCACGCATTTTTTTATATAATCTATTAGATCCTAAGAAAACACCTCGCATTCCTAAAGCAATAAGACTTGAAGCAGGTCGTTGCTTAAAACACTATCCTGGTGAATACTATATGGAAGAAGCTCAGAAGTTAGCACCCGAGGTATTTGGAGAATTTAAAGATGGCTAAAGATTATAACCCGTTTGATTTTATGAATGCAGTATCTTTTACTAAAGAAGATCTGATTAAAAATCATGATAATCCAGATATGATTGAAAAGCAATATACTCCATATGTAGTCAATCGTGGATTCACTAACTTTGAAGATACTATTCTTCATGCGAATGAAATGAATATGAGACACCATCTATTCGAAGGTGCTCAATTTGATTATTACCGAGGAGCTTTACGTAAGCGTAAGCGTTTCTCAAAGTGGCCAAAGGCTGACAAAAGTGTTGACCTTGATGCCATTCAACAAGTTTATAATTGCAATCGTACAGTTGCTAAATTATATTATAAAGCGTTATCACAAGATGATATGAAGTCTGTTAAGAACAAGCTCACTATTGGTGGAAGTTCAAAATAGAATAAATATATTGGATGCATCAATGTTGGTTCATCGTGATAACAATAATAATTAATTTAAAAATAAGGTGCTGTACGTTATGGAAACTGAAGACATTTTCAAAGGTGTCGGTATAGAAGTATCACTTCCCTCTCCCGATAGTTTTTTGAAAGTAAAAGAAACATTGACTAGGATAGGCATTTCTTCTCGCAAAGAAAAGAAGTTATATCAAACATGCCACATCCTACATAAACAGGGAAGATACGCAATTCTACATTTCAAAGAATTGTTCATACTCGACGGAAAAAAGAACACATTTACAGAAGAAGATAAAGCAAGACGAAACACAATCGTTAATCTTCTTGAAGAATGGGAACTATGTTCAATTGTGCATGAAAATGCAACAAGCGACTTAGCTGCTCCATTAAATCAAATTAAGATTTTATCTCATAAAGAAAAATCTAACTGGACACTTGAAGCTAAATACAATATTGGGAAAAAGTAAATTATGAATGTATACAAGGTGAATGATCGGGCATCCGTGCCTGAATACGCGACAGAAGGCTCAGCCTGTTTCGATATTAAAGCATGTATTAAGAATGGAGATCGTCTAAGATCATATAACGCATTTAATAAAGAAATGCTAATAGCGGTTAAAGGCGTCGGAAGAAACCCACACGCATTTCAACTCCCACCAGGAATTAGAGTATTAGTACCTACTGGTCTAATCTTTGATATCCCTGAAAAACATGTTATGAAAATGTATATTCGTTCTAGTCAAGCTCTGAAAAAAGGGTTGACAATGGCGAACGGCGTTGGTATAATAGATTCAGACTATGTTGAAGAATCTTATATGATGCTGGAAAACGTTTCAGATAGCATGGCTCTAATTGAACATGGCGAAAGAATCGCTCAATGTTTAATCGAAAAAACTTTACACAAACCAATCAAAGAAACTAAAGTAAAACCTGAACTCAAAACTGACCGTGATGGTGGCTTTGGTTCTACTGGAGAATAGTATATTATGAAAGAATTGTGGTATGTTTTAGGCGGTATGGCAGTATTCTTTTTAGGGTTTAGTACATTTGTTTACCCAAGCATTGAGCACAAAGGTGGCGGTTACAGCAGTGCTTGCGTTGGCGAATGTTATGAACAGTTAAAAATCAATCGTGAAATCTCAAAGCAAAAGGCAATCGAACTTGCAGCTTATAATGAAGCTAATGGTATTGTAGTAGTAGAAGCAGACCCAGGTGAAAAACTTTGGGGTGGTTGCATGGGTTGTCACGGTGTTAATGGCGAAGGTGGATTAGGACCACAATTACAAGGTCAGACCTTCGACTATATTTCTAATAGACTTATCACATATAAAAGACGTGGTACAGTTGGAAGTCAATCAAACATGATGTGGTCACAAGCCTCAGCGCTAAGCGATCAAGACATCACCGCAGTATCAAGGTTCATCTCAGAAAAGTTATAATGAATAGCGGTTATTACAAAAAGTAATAACATTTTTTCAAAAAATACACATCTGGTATATAAATAAACGTGTAAGAATGCTGAATTATTCGGGTTCTTACACTTTTTAACGTCGGTTAATAACGACACAATAATCTTGCTTAATTTAAAAGGAGATAGCAAAATGACAAACGCACGAAGAATGACAGCAGACTTGCTTAGCGATCCATTTTTTATTGGATTTGATAGAGTTCTAAATAAAATGCAGAACTCAACACCAGGTCAGACGAATTACCCTCCATACAATATCGTAAAGATAGACGAAGACCATTACACGATCGAGATCGCTGTAGCTGGTTTTAATGAGAGTGATATTGAGATAGAGCTAAAGGACGGCGTCCTAAACGTCTTTGCAGAAAAGGCAGATAAGGACGAAGGAGATTACTTACATAAAGGAATTTCCGCAAGAGCTTTTAGACGCTCATTTACTCTTTCTGATACGATCATCGTTAATGGCGCGGATTTAGTCAATGGTATTTTAGCCATTGAACTAGAGAACGTAATCCCTGATGAGAAGAAACCTAGAAAGATTGAAATCGGTAAAAATAGTACGTCGGCAAAAAAGACGCTTTTAACTGAATAATAACGGCCTGGGAGGGCCAATGCAATGAATAAGGTATTTTCCTATATAAAGGAATGTGACGGCCACTTTTGTGACATGGTAGCTCAATGGGCTTTATCACTAACCACCATCGGTGTAATGTGGTACTGCTTAGCAGCTATATCATAGAACAACCCAACTGAAGTACGAGCGAAGGTAGTGAAAATTACCTTCGCTTTTTTATTGCTAGTTGATAGCCCCAGTAGTTCCGTAAGTTGTTGTAGACTTACCATTACCGCCTGAACCACCTCCACCAACACTAATTTGAGTAACATCACTTCCACCGTTTTGTACAACTACGGGTGAAGATGAATATGTTGGAGTATTAACTACATTAATGCTTGGTCCACCTGAACCAGCTGCAGCTATATCAAGCTTAACTTGTCTTCCTTGCGCAGCTCCAGCAAAACTCATTGGTTTTAATCCTAACAATTCACCAACACTAGCTGATCCGCCTGGTTTAGTTAGAACACCACTTGATTCCAGCTCTGATATAGTTTCTTGATTTAACGGACCCATACCGTTATTAAGTGAAGTACTAGATGATGGTGTTATGTTTCCAGTTGTATTGTTTCCAGTTCCTTCTGGCTGAACAGGACCAACCATCATTGGCGTTCCATCTGGATTGTGCGTTTTACCGTATGCTTTATTCCAAGCTTTCTTGCTTTGACCAGTTGGTCGCTTTCTAACTTGCATTTGAGATACATCTTGTCTGTCTTTTTCATCAGGATCTTTATTAAACGCCCACTTTGCAATAACTTCACCAAAGTAATTACCAGCAAAGCCACCCAGAAGACCACCTAATACTCCACCAATAAGTGTTCCCCAACCTGTAAGAGGAGGTATGGAACCCATAGCAGCACCGATTGCAGCTCCACCGAGACCACCAACAAGACTACCAATAATTGGAGCCATAGCTTTAATTTTAGAATCTTGTGTTGGATATGTCTTATCATCTTCTAATATTACATAGATTTCATACATAAGATATACAGCAGCCACGATTTTAACTGCTTTAAAGAGTTGAGTTAGCCTTCTAAACACGTTAGAATATTGAGTATTTGATAAACCTTTTTCTAATGCTGCAAGCGCATCTGCATCTGAAGCAAATGTACCGTTTGGTCCTCTTAACCTGCCGTTAGCATCTAGACTAAATTGGTTGCCTTTTATATTAGATGCAGCTGTTCGAACATCAGTTTTAGCAACTTGCGTACCGCTTGATGTTGTCATTGTTGTAGTAGAAGAAGGCGTTACCCCAGCTGATGGAGAACCACTTCCTACTCTTTGAGCTTGGTTACTCGTTCCTGTAGTAGAGCTAGCTGCACCGCCGGTTCCAGCTGATGGAGAACCACTTCCTACTCTTTGAGCTTGAGGAGTTCCTGGAGGACCATCAATTTTTCTGCCTATGCCTAGAGCCCTTTGGAATTTATTAGCACCCTGCATAGTTCTGGCATTGGTCTTTCTTTCAAAGTCGTCTATGACTCGATTTTGCAGTTTATTAATTTTATTCATTCCTACTCGCCAAGTAGCAAGC
>CENT01197569.1_pt1 | contig 12891 bp, 10 predicted proteins | sample 530141 | NCBI WGS metagenome assembly CENT01 (sample SAMEA2591074, study PRJEB7988) | marine metagenome | isolation source: saline water (ENVO:00002010), including | reverse complement strand
TGTTTGGATGCTTCAGTTTTTAACGTGGGGTGCTCCTACCGCCACAAATCACTGCAACTTTATGTTAGCTAACCACATCTAGAATGTCAACAATAACTTTAGATGCTACTAAAGATAACCTTCACTCATAGTATGACCCTTCAACATTATATTTGAAACCCCAATGCGGTGATATTTATCACGTTTTGAGAAATTGTCATTGGTTAAACAGATAAAGTCTTTGCTAGAGAATCATTCTGGTTTGTATTTTCCATAGTATATTATCTGTTCTAGCGAAACTATACCTTTTGCAAGACCTAGTCTCATAGCAGGGGTTTCCCCATCCTTATCAGACTTTTGGCAATGGCCACAACGATATCGCTGTGTGCCAGCTTTTGTCGTGCCTGCTTTCTTTATCTTGGAGGGAAGATCTTGGGCATGTGATAGGCAATTCATATTGGGGCAACTACTGTCAGGCCGTTTCAGATATCGACTGACTCTTTGGTACTCCTCGTATGCTGCCCTATTGCTTTTGACTTGATTGAATACATTTCGACGAAAAGGGTCATTTTCTTTTTCAGCAAGGCATGCTTTGCATTTTATCGACGATTCATCTTTGCCAACGCCGGTGATCATGCAGATGTCACTGCGTTTGAAAGGCTTATTTGTGTGATTATCTTTTTCGTGCTTATATTGTAAAGCTTACTCGGCATCCAGACCGTGGTACTCACACGATGGAGTGCGGCAAAAATTGACCTGCAAGCCTTATAAGGTGCTGGAAGTAGGTCATGAAAAGATTTTTTTGCCACGTTATTGCTCTTTGCATGTGCGAATACACAGTAATCTAGTGCACTCCCAAGCTAATTACAAAAAAGCCGATCCACGAATGCGGACCGGCTTGAATTATATGCTGCTTTTTAAAGCTCTAATTAACCATATTTACTAGCATGGTTACTTACCAAACGTATCTCCAAAAAAGTCGCCTTCATTCCACTGAGGCTTATCTTCTTGATTGGCTAACGTCCAACCTATTTGAGCATTCACCTTCGTAAAGGTTTCAGCCGCTTTCCAATTAAAGGGCTGGTTAACATCATCGCTAGGCTTGTGATAGTGCGTCGACAAAAACTGCCCAAACACTTTGCTGCCATCTACACTTGGATCTTTTGATTTAAGACCTGGCACCATAAACACCGAAGGAACACCTTGTTTAACAAACGCGTAGTGATCTGAGCGTGTAAATAGGGCTTGTTCAGGCCATGGATCTGGGCTTAGTTCAATATCAGCATTTGCAGCCGCTTTTTCCACCGACTGCTGCAAATCGCTGTGATTTGCACCAAATGCAATAACATCTGCAAACTCATAGGTAAGAATAGGCATATCTAGGTTTACATTAGCCACCATAGACGTTACTGGTACCGTAGGGTTACGTGCAAAATAGTCGGCACCTAGCAGTCCTTTTTCCTCACCCGTTACGGAAACAAACAAGATAGAACGCTTAGGCTTTTGTTTCATTTCACTGAAAAGTCGAGCCGTTTCTAGCATTACAGAGGTGCCAGAGGCATTATCCATTGCGCCGTTATTAATGTTGTCTTTTTTAACGGTTTTCGCAAAGCCTATGTGGTCAGAGTGAGCTGAAAATACGACGTACTCATCTTTTAATGTAGGATCTGAGCCTTCCAACATGCCCACTACGTTTGGACTTGTAATGGTGTCATGCACACTCTTTTTACTGATATCCACTGTGCCTTGTAACGCAAAACCTTTTGGTACTTTGTCAGCCTCAAGGTCAGCATAAACGTCGTCTAAACTGCGCTCAGCGCCTTCAAATAACGTGCGAGCAGCCCCTTCACTCATGTAAGCGCCGCCTTTAAGCTGAGGAAAACTGTTTGCAGGCTCATTGTCATCATTTAGCCATGCCATGCGTGGTGTATGGATGTAACTTAAACGGCTTTGATAAGGACGCACCTTTTCATTTTTCGGGGTAGTGATAGTAATCATGCCAATGGCACCATTGTCTACGGCATACTTTTGCTTTTGATAACCCGATGCAAAATGCGCTCCTTCTTCTGAAGGAAAATCACTCGGCTTACCCGCTAGCGCAACGACAATTTTTCCGTCTACATCTACGCCTTCATAATCGTTGTGCGACAGTTCGTCGGCAACAATACCGTAGCCCACGAAGACCATTTCACCACTTACCTTCGCATCTACGTTCAATAAGCTAGGGCCAGCAAGGTATTGTTTTGGATAGGCGAAATCTACGGTATTGCCGTTTTTCGTCAAAGTAAACTGTGGAGATTCTTGAACTAAGTTTGCCTTGCGAAATGATACATCTTGAATAAACCCATCAGTGCCGGCCGGCGTTAAACCATACTTTGCAAACTCTGTTGCAATATAAAGCGCAGCAATATCGTGCCCACGAGAGCCAGTATCACGTCCCTCTAGTAAATCGTCAGCTAAAAAGAAAAGGTGAGATTTAATTCTCTGAGTATCTGGGCTAAAAGCCCCCTCAGTTGATGCATGGGCTTTTGAGGAATGTTCTGCCGTTGAATGATTGTGTGCACTTGCAGCAAAAGTCATTGCCGTTAGAGCACTACCTAGTAGTAGTTTTTTTATCATTTTAATTCACCAAGTTTTTATTATACAAAATTTTTATTTCTTGCTTGTCGCTGTAAGCAACATGTTAACTCAGTTCATAGGGGCAATGCTATGCAACCCCTTTTTGTTTAACACGGGTTTTATGCCATTGCCCGCATAGTAGGGTCGTTATAAAATTCACTCGTAATTTTTTAAATGATAAGAGCGGCACATGTCTAACGAAGCGTTGTTATATCGTATTCAATTCATCAGCAATGGTGAGCGATACGAGCTATATGTAAAAACTCTCATGCAAGGAAGCCTATTTGGCTTTGTTGAAATTGGGGATTTTGTCTGGGATACGCATACCAGCGTTGTACTCGACCCTAGCCATGAAAAGTTAAAATCTGAATTTGCAGAAGTCACAAAAACCTATATTCCTATGCACAATGTCTTGCGCATTGATGCTGTAAATAAAAAAGGTTCTGCCAAAATTACTCAATTAGAAAACAAATCTGATAAAGTAACTCAATTTCCTAGTCCAATTTATACACCAACTAAAGAGTAACGCGCCGGGGTTTTCCGGTTAAGGTTACCGGAGACCCTTATGTATCGCTTGCTTCTTGCCGCAACACTTTTACTTTGCAGCCTAGGCTTATCAGCCAAAAGCTATGATGATAAAAGTCTGTATACACTGCTCGATAACATTTGGCAGTATGAAATGTCTGTATCTCCACTGCTTGCCTCTCGCCAAGGTAATACAGACCTTGCGCATGCACTGCCTGACATATCTCCTGAAGGGCTGAGTGGTCAGCATAAAAATTGGCTTAAGTTCCAAAACGAACTGGCTCATTATGATAGAAGCAATTTATCGCAAGATGCGTTTATTGCCTTATTGATGCAGCGGTACAGATTGGCAAACTATATAGACCAGTACACGTATCGCTCTTATCTTGTTCCCATCAATTCAGAATACGGTTTTCACAGCGCCATGGCGTCTTTGCCCAACCTGTCTACGTTTAAGCGCGTAGCAGATTACGAGGCGTATATCAGTCGCTTACAGGCGCTAAAACCCTATTTCGAGCAGCAAATTGACTATATGAAACAGGCATTAGCAGAGGGATATACCCAACCTAGCGCAGTACTTAACGGTTTCGAAGATTCTATTTCAACGTATTTAGTCAGCGATGTGACGAACAGTAGCTTCTACGGGCCCTTTACTCGTTTTCCAGACTATTTTAGCGACACAGAAAAAGCAGCATTGAAAAAACAAGGCCTGCAAGCAATACGCAACTTTGTACTACCGGCTTATCAAGCGTTTTATAACTTTATGGTGAATGACTATATTCCTGGTGCGCGGGATGAAATAGCCGCAGAGAAATGGCCTGATGGGGTTAACTATTACGCAAACAGAGCTAAACATTACACAACTACAGATATGAGCCCAAAAGAGATCCATGAACTGGGCTTATCTGAAGTAGCAAGAATTCGCGCGCAAATGCAGCAGATTGTTGATGACTTAGCGTTTGATGGCTCAATAAACGAATTCATTACATTTTTACGGGAAGACCCTCAGTTTTATGCCACCAGCGCGGAAGAGCTGCTGAAAGAGGCATCTTTTATCGCTAAAAAAATGGATGCTAAACTGCCGGAATTGTTTGAATACCTGCCCAGAACCCCCTACGGTGTTGCTCCGGTACCAGACGCCATTGCGCCTAAGTACACCACCGGCCGCTACATTCATCCAAGTAGAGACGATCAGCCTGGTTACTACTGGGTAAACACCTATGCTCTTGATAAGCGCCCCTTGTATGCACTACCTGCATTAACCCTTCATGAAGCTGTGCCGGGGCATCATTTACAAATATCATTAGCAGCAGAGCTTGAGGATCTACCCATGGTTCGCCGCAATACCTATATTTCGGCATTTGGCGAGGGCTGGGGATTATATTCAGAATTTCTTGGTATTGAAGCAGGCATTTATGAAGACCCTTACGATAACTTTGGCCGTTTAAGTTATGAAATGTGGCGTGCATGCCGTTTAGTCGTGGATACAGGTATGCATACTATGGGCTGGAGTCGTGAACAAGCGGTAGACTACATGATGGAAAATACTGCATTGTCTGAGCACAACGTTAACACTGAGATTGACCGTTATATATCCTGGCCTGCCCAGGCGCTGTCGTACAAAATAGGCGAAATAAAAATAAAAGCGCTACGTGAAAAAGCAGAAACTGAATTGGGCGAACACTTTGACGTTCGAAAATTCCACCGAGCTGTATTAGAGAATGGCTCAGTTCCACTTTTCATCTTAGAACAGCGTATTAATACGTTTATAAAGGAACAAAAGGCTAAAGAACTATGATTGTTGCATTTGGTGTTATCGGGGTACTCATTCTGCTTTTGATTTATTTCGTGCTACGTGCGCAAAACTTGCAGAAAGAATTAATACTTTCCCGCTCTTCCAATAAGCAGAGCAACAGCAAAGTCAATTACGCTCAACGTAACTTGGTCTTAGTCACTGATGCCTTAGAAAAAAACCTGACACAGCGTTTGCAGAGCCTGTATAAAAGTCGGCTTATTAATCAAGACCAATATGATGCATTACTACCTTTGATGACGTACTTTTCAACCATTGTGATGAACTGCTGTGAAAAAGGTGATTCGCTGGAAGAGTCACTCAAAAAAGCGTTAAGTAATGAAGAGATTTCTTTAGAAGGAATACAGCTAGTTGTAAAAGACTTACCCAGTAACCTTAGAATGTTGTGGTCTAAGAACACAGCCGATGGATTTATCGCATTTTGCCAGGCAGTCACGTCGGTAAAGAGCAGCAGCGACCCTCAAGACGCAGGACAAGCTAAAAAAGTATCCTAACGGCCCAGGTTCGGCATCACTCAGTCTCGGTGTAATTTTAACTAGTTCGGATTAATTGAAAGCTGCTGTTACAGGCAGCTTTTTTCGTTATTAGTGCTTTTAAAGTCTCCATTTTTATTTTTCTTCATCAGTTTTTTATTCCCACATTCACCGGGCAATTTTTATACCTATCTTTATTATCAGCTTCTCGCTCATAAAAAGTGTGAAGTGAAATTTAATGTCTTCCCTTTTTAAAATAATCAATATGTTAGCAAACTACGAAGTAGAAAGGCGCCAGTTTATCTTGAAAAGACTTCACCTCTCACTATAATACTGTACATATATACAGTATTTTTTGGTGTTATGAATAAGTCATTATCTATGTTAGAGAATCACCCGCATATTTGGCGGGCTAGAGAGCAGAGTCAGCAAGAAGAGCGATTTTCGCTGGGTTTTGATCAGTTAGATGAAGCGCTAAACGGCGGTATTTCAACCTCTGGCGTGATTCGTATACGCACACTAACTGGCATTGGCGAGCTCTCTCTATTTAAACACGTCATCAGCAAGCAGCGCACGCACAAGATGATTGCGTTTGTTAACCCGCCAGGAGATATTCAAGCCCCCTGGTTAGCAACATTTGGAATTGATGTTAAACAGGTTTTAATTGTAAAGCCGAGTACGGAAAAGGAGTCACTGTGGGCAACTGAACAGTGTTTGAAGAGTACGGCCTGCCATTGCGTTATTTTGTGGAGTAATGGGGTGAACACAAAGGAATCCAGACGACTACAAGTAGCAGCAACACATAACGATGCACTTTGTTTGCTTTTCACCCGCCCTAACAGAAACAGTATGCACAACAGCGCAGCACTGCAGACATTACCTATCTCTCTAGATTTATGCCTTAACTATCGACAACATGCGTTGGAAGTCAGCGTGCTAAAGCAGCGCCACGGCTGGCCAAAAGATAATATTGCCATACATAACGACTGGACTCCGAACAACCGTGCAATCAAGTGGGCAGTTGAACATAACAAAGTAAAACGTCATGTACTTCATTCAGTGAGTTAATGATGTTGTGGGCATACCTGTATTTTCATCAAATCACCTTGGATACGCATGAAAAAGCGAGTTTGAGTGTGGGCAATAACTCACACTACGACACGAAAAAAGAAGTACAACATAAAAGAACAGGTGAATCGACGAATGGGCTACACCAACCGGGCAAAACACAAACACCGGCTGTCATTGTTTACTGCGAAAAAACAAATCACATCGTTCAACGAAATAACGGGGCACTTCAGCAAGGTATAGAGATAGGCCAAGGGCTTGCTCAGGCTGGTGCACTGTGTCCTCAAGTATGTATTATTCCTTTTAGTGAAGAAGACGAACGTCTTACTCTCGTACAATTAGCGCACCGCCTCTATCCATTTGTTTCCGATATTGTCTTAGACACACATAACACACTGGCTATACGACTTGATAATTTAGTGCATTACTATGGCGGCCACAAAGAGCTGTGGAGCACTATCACCCATGAACTTAATTTATCAAAAGTGAGCTACCACTTCGCTACAGCTTGGTCTATTGAAGCCGCACGAATACTGGCTTTAAATGGCGTTGATAACTATGAGTGCGATTGTGACAACATCAAACATAGGTTATCGCAATGCTCGCTGTCATTAACTGCGTTGGATAAAAAAACAAAAGAAGCGCTGACTCGTGTGGGCATACGTCATGTTCATCAATTACTTGCCATGCCTGTACATGAACTTGGCAGACGATTCGATAACAACACCATTTCATACCTCACTGCCCTGCGGGGAGAAACCTTTCCTCATGTCACCCTTTTTCGGCCTGCAGAGCACTTTGAGCACTTTACGCTTCTCCCTTTTGATGTTGAAAACACGCAACATCTCACTCCTTTTATGGAAAAGCTGCTGGGCTACCTTGCCCACTACTTACGCGCCAGAAATTTACAAACGTCCACACTCTGCTTTCAAATTGATTTTCGAGAGCACCCATCAACGCAGTTAGAAATAAAGTCAGCGCTACCACAAAGCACCGTCGACAGCTGGCTGTCGATACTCACACTGCGCATTGAGAACGAAGTATTACCTGAGCCAGCAGTGTCGATAGCCCTGCGCTGCGACAACTTCGAAACGATTGAAGGCAGCAATGGTGACTTTTTCAGCAATCGCTTTAACGAGGTAGCTCAGAAACAATTAATTGGACGTTTAAACGCGAAATTAGGGGAAGAGTGTACTTTTCAGCCAAAAGTGTCAGATACACATCAGTTTGAGACTATGTCGAATGCTGAAATTTCATCTAGCACGCCTGCATCAACATTTACTTCAGACATTGTTCCCACTTTTCTGTTCGACAGCCCCAAACCACTCACTCAATCAACGAAAGTCTGTTTCGGCCCTGTGAGATTACACAGTGAGTGGTGGCACGAGACGTCTCGAAAACGTGACTATTTTATTGCTCAAACCTTATATGGAGTGCGCATGCTGATATTTAAAGACGAAGATAATCAGTGGTGGGCACAGGGTCTTTTCAGTTAGGGTTGTTATGAATTACAGCGAGCTTTTTTGTCAAAGTCATTATAGCTTTCTAACGGGTGCATCTTCCCCTGCCGAGTTAGTGACTACCGCTTCGTTTTTAGGTTACCAATCTATTGCTATAACCGATGAGTGCTCGGTGGCGGGGGTGGTACGCGCATTTGATGAGATAACTCATCAGCGTTTACCGATAAAACTTATTATAGGTAGCTATTTTGTATTTGATGAGTCTCTTTCTTTTGTATTGATATGCCCAAGTAAAGAAGCATACAGCGAGTTATGCCGAATTATTACTAATGCACGTCGGCGCTCTGAAAAAGGCGAATACAAACTGGCAGAGTGGGATTTGCGCACTATTAAGCATAGCCAGTTTATATGGCTGCCGTCCGGTAAAAAGGAGTACGACGATCACTGGGCAAGCTGGCTAGCAAAGCAGTCGGCTATTCAGGTTCATATTGGTGCGCAGCGACTACTCGATGGATTTGATCACCATAGGTTTGAAAACTATAATTATCTTCACGCAACCTATGGCTATCCAGTTATAGCCTGTACCGGCGTGCTTATGCACCATAGTGACTGCTTACCCCTTCAGCATGTGTTGCACGCCACACAAACACATAAGCCTGTAGATGAAATAGGGCGCGCCGCGCTGAGTAATGCAGAAAGAAGCTTACGAACCACGCAGAAAATTAAAAAGCTGTATCCTGAAAAGTGGATCCATAATTCCAGCACACTAGCCTCACAATGTCATTTTTCACTGAGCGAATTACGCTACCAATATCCAGCAGAATTGGTGCCTTCGGGCTACACACCAACCTCATATTTACGAGCGTGTGTTGAACGTGGAATTAAACTGCGCTTTCCTGAGGGCTTACAGCCCGAGATAAGGCAAATTATAGAAAAAGAGCTAGTACTCATTAAAGAGCAAGAGTACGAATACTTCTTTCTCACTATTTACGATATTGTGCAGTTTGCTAAACAGCAGGGTATTTTATATCAAGGCCGAGGCTCGGCTGCTAATTCTGTCGTGTGTTATTGCCTTGAAATAACCGCTGTAGATCCTCGCCAAATCAATGTTCTTTTTGAACGGTTTATCTCAAAAGAGCGCAACGAGCCTCCCGATATCGATGTAGATTTTGAACATCAACGACGCGAAGAAATCATTCAGTACATTTTCAAAAAGTACGGCAGAGAGCGGACTGCTATTGCGGCTACTGTTATTTGCTACCGTTTTAAGTCGGCCTTCAAAGACGTGGGTAAAGCACTAGGATTCAGTGAATCTCAACTCGAGTTTGTCATAAAACAAATTAATCGACGGGACAAGGTAATTCCATGGAAGTCTCAGTTAGCCGACCTTGGTTTAGACCCTAGTAATAAAAGGGTGAGTCTTCTTATTGATTTAACAGAACAGTTGTTAGGTACACCTCGGCATCTTTCACAACACGTGGGAGGTTTTGTAATAAGTGCGGGGCCACTTTATGAGCTGGTACCTGTTGAGAATGCGGCAATGCCAGAACGTACAATTATTCAGTGGGATAAAGACGATATAGAAACCCTTGGCTTACTTAAAGTGGATGTACTGGCCCTTGGTATGTTGAGCGCAATACGTCGAACATTTGAACTCATCAATAAGCAGTTTCCAGTAGACGTTAGCATTCCCTTTATTACTAAGCTAGGTGATGACAAACAAGTCTTTGATATGATTTGCAAAGCCGATACCATAGGCGTTTTTCAAATAGAGTCACGGGCTCAAATGACGATGTTACCGCGCCTTAAACCCCGTAAATATTACGACCTTGTTGTGCAAATCGCCATAGTAAGGCCAGGTCCAATTCAAGGCGATATGGTACATCCCTATCTTATTCGACGTCATGGTAATGAAACAGTGACCTACCCATCCAAGGAGGTTGAAAACGTATTGTCACGCACAATGGGTGTACCCATTTTTCAAGAGCAAGTCATCCAGCTTGCCATGGTGGCGGCAGGGTTTAGTGGCGGCGAAGCTGATCAACTGCGAAGGGCAATGGCCAGTTGGAAAAAAGACGGTCGCATATTTGAATTCAGAGACAAATTAATTAAGGGAATGACGGACAAAGGCTATGACAGTACTTTTGCGCACAACCTATTTGAGCAGATTAAAGGCTTTGCGGGTTATGGGTTTCCTGAGTCTCATTCTGCATCATTTGCTGTGTTAGCCTACGTGTCTTGCTGGCTGAAATTTTATTTCCCGGTGGAGTTTTACGTGGCGTTACTTAACAGTTGGCCTATGGGTTTTTATACGCCATCACAATTAGTTCAAGATGCTAAACGACACAATATTAAAGTATTACCGCCTTGCGTTAATAATTCCAATGTAGAACATATAATGGTGATAGATGGCGAACAAAAGCTGCTGCGTTTAGGGTTAACTCTCATTAAAGGGCTTAGTAAAGAAGGCGCTCATGCCGTCGTTAGTCAGCGCCCTAAAAATGGCTTTAGCAGTGTAAATCAGGTTAGGCAAATAAAGCTACGTAGTAACGAATTAGAGGCACTCGCAAGTGCCGATGCTTTTAAGTTAATTTCTGGCAATCGGTATGAAACTCGGTGGCAAATGATGGATAGCCAAGCCAGCCTCCCCCTCTTTGAAGATGTTATATCAAACAATAATGCTGACAATAAAAGGGCAAAAGACGGTGAGCCGCTGCACTCTTTACCTTCTCAATCTTTTCTACCTTCCCAATCTTCTCAACCTTTGTCTAATGCTCCCTCAGCAGCCCAAAACTTGCTTGAAGATTATGCAGCCACTGGGCTATCTGTTGATAATCACCCTATCTCATTGCTCAAACAACATAAAAACCTTAAGAAGATTAGCTGGGCACACACCCTTTCTCATAAACCAAACCGTTCAGTGGTGAGCATACTTGGTGCTGTAACTGGTAGGCAGGCACCCGGTACAGCATCTGGCGTTACTTTCCTTACCTTAGAAGATGATACAGGTAATGTGAATGTTGTTGTGTGGCAAGCCACTGCTAGAGCTCAACAAAAAGTATTTTTGAAAGCAAAACTGCTTCAAGTTAACGGTATTGTTGAGCATTCTAAAGAGGGAGTTGTACACGTTATTGCAGGCAAACTGATTGATAGAACCCCTTGGCTAGAATCGATTATTATTCCATCTCGCGATTTTCATTGAGATAATTTATGTTATCTTCATACAGGCTAGCGTAACGTAAATGCATTATCGTTTTGGAGTATAAAGTGAAGCATTGGGCAGTAGCGTGTACTTTTGCAGTGTTTGGTATCTTGGGTAGTGCTAATGCCATAGCTGAACGTTTTATTGTGGGCGCGCAAAATTTATCTTATTTCCCCCATTACGACTTTGAGTCAGATGTTGATAAAGGCGTTGGGTGGGCAATACTTGAAGCCTTTTCAGATGTGTCAGGTCACGAGTTTATCTATGTAGACTTACCTATAAGGCGACTTCAGATGGAGCTAATGAAAGGTAATGTGGATTTCGTCTACCCTGACAACGATAGATGGTACAACGGTATTACAAAAACCAAAGATAAAAGCTTTTCTCTTCCGCTCACTCATGCGGTAACGGGTACTATCGTAAAGAAAAAGAAAGCAGGTAAAGGCTTAACGGCAATAAAGAACCTTGCCATGCCGCTTGGTTTTACCCCTGTAAACTGGCAAGAGAGAGTCAATAATGGCGACACCTTACTCACCTCAGTAAAAGATGTACCGCAGGGATTTGCCTTACTTCAACAAGAAAAAGTTGATGCTTTAGATTTAGAATACCATGTGGCCCAATACTCAACTGCAACATTGCCGCAATACGACGATGTTACTTTAGACCTTACCTTGCCGCACAATGAAGTCTCATTTTGCATTTCCACCTTAGCGCATCAGGGCATTATTGATGAACTAAACGGGTTTATTACATCAAACCCTGAGCTCATAAAGGAGATAAGGGCTAGGTATGCAATAACACCCCTCTCTGAACTTTTCGATACTCTGGTAAGTGAGCAGCAATTAGCACCGAATGAAGTTTGGACAAAGAGCATGCCCAGCGCAGAATAAGGTTATAAATGACCTACACTTTTCTGCTTTGTAAAAACTTCTCATCGCTGGGTAAATCTCTCTACTGATGCCTTGAATTTTTATCCTAAAAATCTTTAAACTACTGTTTTTGATAACTTATATTACTTGGTCACGTTTTTGCTAAAACTCCTTATCATTAAGGAGTACACATGAACCGTTTTACACTTTTATTCTACATTTTGCTTTTCCCTTCATTACTATTTACCACCAACTCACTGTCGGCCAAACAAACTGTAAGTGCTGATTACATGCACGGGTTTGATGGTATTGATGGGTTGAGGTTTGCTTACCGTCCATTTACACAAGATATTACTACCCAGTGGTTTGGTGATATAAAGCTCTATTGGGAAGCTAGCGCTGTTGTGTGGGAATACGGTGAAAGTAACACCAGAAGCACAAGCTATGCGGTTTCTTTAACCCCTGTTTTTATGAAGCAGATTACGACCATTGCCAACCAATACCCTCTATACATTGAAGCAGGCATTGGCGCTAGCTATATCGGCGATCAAGAAGTAGCGGGTAAAGACATTGGCTCTAACTATCAGTTTGAAGACCGACTCGGTGTATTCGTTGAGTTAGATGAAAGCCAACACGTGGCCGTAAGATACATGCACTTTTCAAATGGTGGATTTAACAGCGACAACCCAGGACTAGACTTTCTCAACCTATCCTACGCTTATCATTTTTGAATCAAAATAACGTGTGCTTAGCCCTATGGTCGTGATCTTCGCGCTAAGCACATTTCATCACAACACCGTATATTAGGCTCTCCTACCAATCAATTTATCCTAACTGCTATGCCCGCTATGCCCGCTATGCCCGCTATGCCCGCTATGCCCGC
>CENT01097678.1_pt1 | contig 12972 bp, 24 predicted proteins | sample 530141 | NCBI WGS metagenome assembly CENT01 (sample SAMEA2591074, study PRJEB7988) | marine metagenome | isolation source: saline water (ENVO:00002010), including | reverse complement strand
CTAATTAGTCTCGCTTGCATTGTTCTATGAAAAGCCCTATACTCCAATAGATTCGAGAAACTGGGAGAATCTCGATTATTATCTAAAAAATCATACATTTTGTTATGATAATGTAATTTACTTAGTATTTGAGTAGGGGTTGCTCTTTTAGTGTGTCTTTCAGGAAGATTATCATATTCTTCGTCCGTTAGTAATTTGCTAACATAAACATCTTTACAAGCATAAATTATACCTAAATTACGAATGTCACTTAATCTTGTTCTAATCACTATTATTCCTCCTTATGTTCTGCGTTGCATCGTGTTCCATTTTGAACTTCTTCGCTAAATGAAGGCATTCAAATTTAGTGTTCTCATTTATATCTTCACCACGCTGAACTTTTAGACTAAAAATCCAATCTGCAATATTATTAGCAGACGCTCCATCATCCAGCATAGCACTTAATTGACTCATCTTTCCCATTTTATTCACCTAATTCACTTAATTGTTTTCCTTTTACTTGACTGGCATTTTCAAGACCAACCATGCCAAGTATTTCTTTGGTCTGTCTCCAAATAACCCACCGAGAGAATCCTGTTTTCTCGGAGAGTAATCTATCCTTGATTGAAGTATTGACATTCATTTTAGCAGTAATCCAAATAATTGCAGCATAATAAGACCTGCCTTTGTTAAAGGTGTTCTTTTCTACTTTTGCTTCAAAGAACTCCAATACTTTCAAACATTGTCTCCTAAATTCCAAATCATCACTTACCTTAAATAAGGTCTGCTCAAGTTGGTATTGAGGATTAACTGGAGTGTAATTTGCACTATTACGATACAATTGATTAATTTTCCTAACTAATCTTTTGACAGACTTTTCATTAGGATTAAATTCAGCCATAACATCTTTCATAGGATGTGGTGTTCCGTTTTCTTTCAAAGCATAGAAAACAAGAGCCGTTGCTCTTGCTTCATAACTACTTCTACCAAAAATGTTTTTGTTATGAACTTCCAAATACAGTTTCTCAACTCTATCATTTAGTTTCAGGTTTGGTGCAACCTGAGATAAAACCATATTACAATGCATCAATCCCTTTTGAATATGCTGAGGGATGACACTATTCTTTCCGAACTTATTGAACTTGAAAGAACCTTTACCAGTAATTACTGAACCCAGTTTGCCTTTGTCTGGTGAATGCTTAACATTACCTACTTTATCTAAAATGTGAACTGTTTCTTCAAACAATTCTTGAACTAAAACTAAGCCACAGTCTTTACAGACCCTTTCACCAAGAGTTTCGTCAAAAGTATTCTCACTACATCCACATTCATCGCAAATCATTATTATCAATCCTATATTCATTTGGGCCAGCCTTAAGATAGACCTTAATTGTATTAACTATTTTTATTGTGTGAAAGTCATTAATGAGTGCCAATGCTCTTGTAGCGAATTGGTCGCCTAATGGAGAACCTTCGGCCATATTGTCAATACAAATCGGCCCTTGCCATTTAGGTTCTGTAAATATTTTAACCTTATTTCCTTCTTCATCTTCATCATAACCAATATTAGGTTGCCATACAAATGTAGATACCATTTGAATACCAGACTTATATCGGTTGTTAGTGAGTTTCCAATCGTAATGCTTACCTCTAATATATAGAGATACTAATGTTCCTTCTGAATCATATTTTGCTGAAATCTTTCCAGCGTGTTGCTTTAACAAATCAGCAACTAATTCTAATGCTCTCGCATCAACAATATCCTGCATACGATTTTGCATCAAGAACGCTCGCATGACCTTATCCTCCGCCCTCGATGGTTCACGACCCATTAACTTAGTATATAATTTCTTTGGCCCTAAAGTTTTCCAACTGCCACGCTTTTTACCATGAAGATAAAAATTACAAAAAGAATCTAATTGAGTTGGAGTTATCTCTCCCCAAATACCATCACTAATTTCCATAGCAAGCATCTTATCGTCAATTTGCATGACATTCAAACGAACTTCTTGTTTTATCATATTCTCATGGAAATGATAGGGAGCACGATTTTCAAGACAATACTTGACATTTTCTGGTAAGTCAAGCGTTGCATACAAAGAAGATAATAATGTTGCCCCATCCTTTTCAAAACAAGCCTTGTAAGTAATTCTTGCCAATGCAGAACAAATGGTTGCTAAACTATATGACTTACCATTTAACTGATAACGAATACCTTCTCTTGATAGAACAACAGGACATTGTTCAATGAATACAATATGATGAAAATGCTCTTTAAAACTGTTTGGATTCCTCCAACTATTTTTTCTTCTTGGTGAAATAACAGTTCTCCAAAACTTCTCAAGTCCTGCTTGAATAGGGTCTTTTGCTTGTCTAAGGAAAGATACTCTTTGTTCTGGAGCAAAAGGGAAAGTTTCGCAAGTAATATTACATTCATAATAACCTGAACTATCATCGGGCTTACTTATTCTTAATCTCATATTATCACATCATATAGACATTTCTGTCATCATTATCACACTTATCGTGTATTTCATTCTTAATTTCATGGGCTAACATAAGTTGCCCACCACACACACGACAGCGTGTGGCTATTTGTTTATTGTTCCTCTTATTGAGGACATATTCGGGATTCTTTTCTTTCATGCCATTTCCCCAGTTTGATTTTCATTTTAATTCTAATTTTACATAAAGGACAATCTTCTTCATCTTCGCAGTTTGCCTCATAATATTCTATTGCTTCTCTCATTTTGGCATATTCTTTCTTTAGATATTGAGTAAAGCCCATGTGAACGGCTTCCTCAATTTCCCACAGACATTTCATCACAGTAGTATTTAGCCTATATATTTTTTCGCTGTCATCCATGTAAGAATCACAGACATTCATTGCCATTCCTATTTTCTTGAGAGAGTCATCAGATAAGTCTCTACATATTATTGTTATTGTTTCTAAATACTCTTCATAATTTTTGAAGAGTTTCATTTAATCACCTTAAATTTCGCAAGCCCCACCCGCACAGGCTAATTCGCCTGATAGGTCAGTATCATCTTGTAATTCTTGAACCATAGTTAAATCAACATCTCTCAATGATTCAGTCAATTTATCATATGTTTCTTTATCACAAGTTTCAAAAGGTGCTTGAGTGTATGTTCCGCCATCATAAGGCAAAACGGATAAGCCGTTGTAATAGTGGCGATTTAACCACATCCAATCGGCTACTGTTTCCCATTCATTTTCTTTAATAGAAATTGTTGCGGAAACATTGTGAGTATTTAATCCATCATTGTGTCCTGCACGAACCCAACGAATACTAAAATTCTTTACTCGCTCTAATAAATCAAATACTGATTCATGTCGAATAATAGCGTCTTTAGGTGCTTTTTGCGGAACTGAAATAACTGCCTGTTCGTGCGGATTGAAAAACTCATCTTCAACCAATTCGGGGTGGTTCTTAGAAAGATAACCATAGATTGCTTCATTCTTGCCAACACGCAAACGACGAATGTAGTATTCATCGTGATAAGCATGAATACCCGAAGAAGTTCCTAAAACAAGAGAAGTTGTTCCCGCAGGTTTTACACAGGTTGTTCTTGAAGCAGGATTAATACCAATTAACTTAGCAACCTTTTCATTCTCTTTCTTTACTTCATAAGCCGCCATTTCTAAATCAAGATTCTCAACAACATTTGAAGCAATACCAGTCATAGAAACACCTAACAAAGCATCCTTTTCAGTTGCCTTTCTCCATATTTCTCGAAGATAATGGAAATCAGTATATCCAGCCTGTAATGTTCCTAAAAACGCTGCGGCTGATACTCTTGATTCTAAATCCGCTTGGTCTACAATATCTGAAGCATTTACTTCGGTTAAGTTACAAAATTGATATGGTCGTAGTGCAATTTCACAACATGGGTTTGTTCCCCAGTCTTTATCATTATTAAAATAAATTCCAGGTTCTCCTGAACCAGATGCTTTAATTCTGTTCCATAAGTCCATAAAGAAATCTTTTGTTACTCTATGTCGTAGTAATACTGCTGAATTGTTTGCCCTGCCTCTTTGTGGATTCTTTTCCCACCAGTTACCAGATTTACATGAAATCATTTCCATATCATCTGCTGAAAATAAACTAATCATAGCCGCACGACGAATACCGCCACTTAGGACTGCATCTGCAATATGGCACATAATATCATGTGCTTGAATTGGTTTCAACATAGAACCATTAGGAATGTTTTGAAGCATTCCTTCAATTTTAACGAGACATTCTCTTAATGGTTGTGGGCCTGGGGCTTTTCCACCAGAAGTTTTCAAAAGAGAACCTTTCGGTCTAATATCAGAATAATCAAATGTAGGTGTAGATGTTCTAATACCAGTATAACATTCCATTAGAATCTTTACTGCATCAGCCCAACCTTCTATTGAATCATTAACTAAATACCGTCGTTGGCGATTTGGATTAGGATGTTGAATAGGAGTCATCAATTCAACGTGATGCCGTTGAACTGAATATCCTACGCCTGTTCCTCCTAATAATAAGAACATAGCCTCGCTAAAAGCGATGTGAGTATCAATTGGCATATAAGCACAATTATAGACCCTATTAGGGCTAATTTCAATTGGCTTACCACCGAATTGCATAGAACGCATAGAAGGCAATACCTTCTTGGTCTTTACAAAATGAGTATAAACATCACGAATATCCTTTTCAAGTTGAGGATAAGTCTTAATGTGCATCTCCATATTTCTTTCTACAATTTCATCCCATGTTTCTCTTCGTAAATCATCGGGCTTGTATTTTGCATATTTCATGTGAACTGTAATATCTGATAAAATTTTCTTGTTTGGGGCTTGAGTCATATTTAACACCTGTATTTGCTTCTTTTAGGTAATTCTGAAAGGTCTGAAAATGAGGACAACCAACGGTTTCCGTCTGTTATCACCCATTCTTTTTCTTCAAGGAATACCCAGTCCTTAAAATGCTCGATAGCATCTTTACCGCAAGTATTCAGTAATTCATCTGTTGATGAAAACGTCTGCCCTGCGTATTCTATCCGAGATGTGCCATCGGCATAAATGTAACCCTTGTTACCCATAGCAAGAATATGCTTACATGGGTAGAAATCGGGCTTTACTATCGCTAAACCTTTTATCTGAATACAGGATGATAATTTCCATCCTTTAAGGTCTAACATTATTTTTAATCCGTTTTGGTCAATAAAATTGAATAGGTCGGGTGTCATCACCCAAAAAAGGGGATAGCGTAAGGAGGATTATTCCTCACGCTACCCCCAATGTGTTTGGAAAAGTAGTAAAAACAATTACAATCAGTAATAGCCTCCGACAATAGCGGGAGTTAAATCGACTGATTGAACCGTTTCCCAGTTAATCTCATTAACGGATTCACGGCTTGTGATTTCTCCATCAACAAAGACCCAATGGGTTGGGTGGCGGTCAATTTGGTCAATAACTTCGCTATTTGCGAGCATTACTTCTGTGTGTCCAGTTTCGTTCATAATTCTTAACTTAATCATATTATCATCTCCGATGTGTTTTCTCTACTTTTCCAAAGTATATAAAGGAGTGCAAATTTCACTCCAAGGGGTAATCAGCGTCCTCAAGGGCGGCCAGTAGTCCTAATCCTATTAATCCTGTGGCTAATCCTATTGTTGTTAGTGCTGCTACTTTAACTAATTTTCCTAACATTCATTCCATCTCCTTCATTATTTTAACGAGTTTATTATTCAAAACTAATATTTGCTTTTGAATCTTCTCTCGGAACTTTTCGTTCTCTTCTTCCATTTTTAATAAAAGCGAATCAAATCTACTATTTATAGACTGATTTACTTTTTCAAACAGGTCGTTATCTGTTATATTTAACATGGCATTACTTATCTCAGCAGAAATAAGAACATCAATATCAGATACCTTTTCTTCAAGTTTATCAATATCTTTACGAAGAGAGGCTTCTGCATTTAGAACCATTATTTGATTGCGGTTCTCATAATGAGTTCTTCTTCCTGCCGTATGACATTCTCCACATTTAAACTCCCATCTCGCTGATTTTGCACTTTTTGTTGTGAAATTACATCCACAAATTTTACAAACTTTAGTATATCCTGCCATTTATTCCACCCTGTCCATCTTTTCAAACGCTCTTTGTTGTTCAAGATACGCAGTTAAAATCATATCTAGTTTTTCAGGCAAAGCGTCAATAATACCTGCAAGCAATCGTCGGTTAAGACTTAACCAAAGACGATGATAAGTATTAATCACCACCTTTGGCTCATCATTTTCGTTCTGAGATATTACCAATGGTGGCATATCTTCTGTGTCAATTATTCTAAATTCTACATTTGTGTTCATATTAATTCCAACCTTTCTTTTTCTAATGCTACTGGGTGTTGAAAGAACCACCCAACATTGTTTCCTTCTTCGTCATACATATCTTCCTTCAAGTTAATAGAAGCAAACTTAATTGCTTCTCTTGTTGGAGTATATGCAAGTTTAAATGCATTCTCGCTGCTCATATATAACTGAATATTATGTCTTTTGAAAAACTTATTGAGACTAATCAATAAAGCACGAATTGCGTTTATCATAGGTTCATCTGTTTGTTTAACTAAACCAGCATGAATTAGTGCGCTTTTAAATTCTTCAATTGTTACTTCTTCATTGTTCAAAAGAACATTAAGAACAACAGTTTGCATTGTTTCTGTTTTACTATACATTTTTATTCCTCATTTGTTGATTGTTTGTGCGCCTTGAAATAACATCGTGCCGACAGTATATAAAGTCCCAAAAAAGGCCGTCGTTAGGTCAAGGCTGGTCATTAACGATAAATGGCGGGCATAACAGGAATCGAACCCGTATCTTCGGCTTAGAAGGCCAAAATGCTATCCATTACACCATATGCCCATGAGTCATTTATCATTGTGAATGCGCTTCTGCAAGCGCAAGAGCATTGATTACATTCTTTGTATGAATGATGCCTTCAATGCGCTGAATGTCGTCATTCTCATTCCTATCCACCGAATTGACGACTAACTGTGCAACAATTTGTGCAAGTTTTTGTGGACTTGTGTTCACTAACAAGAGAGTTAATTCCTCTTTTAAGTGGTCTTTGAACTGTTTATTCAACAAACAGTCCATACACTCTACATTCTCCATTATTTCAAGACGATGGTTTGGCACTTTATACCAACCCGTTCCTTGACATTTATTACATTCCATTTTAAACACCAGTTAAATGATTCCTATTCGCTTTGCATTGTTCACAATATACTTCTTTGGTATATCGTTTACAGTTTTCTGTTTCACAAGGAACAGATATTGCTCCACACATTCAGAAATCCTCCGATGTGCTAAAAAAACGAATTCTCTTTTGATTCCAATATTGAAGTGATACCATAGCAAGAATCAGCATATTATAGTTTTGTGCTGATTGATTGACACGAAACTCCTCAACAGATAATTCATAGAGGTTTCGAGCAATATTAACTTTTTCTGTAACAATTTCTTCTTCCATCGCATCATGCAACGAACCAAATTCTTTCTTCAATTTATCTAATACTTTATTTTCAAATTCACTAAACATTTCATTCACCTGCCTTTTCTTTTAATTCATTCAAGCAAGAGAAACAATAAGGATTGTTTCTACTCACTACTACATTACATCCAATACATCGGTTTGCTATTCTTATATTCATTTTTATTCCTCCATTAGTTGTTTCGGGTATCGTGGGTTTCGGGAATTATAGGCACGAACACCTACATTATATTTCTTTGCGAAGTGATTCGCAGGAAACCAATCTGGTCGCCTATTGTTTTTCCATTCGGCAATATCCCATTTGCCTTCAAGATAGTAATGACGATAGGATTGTATTACATATTCCCATCCGTCGTCAAATGTGTTTTTGATTCGGTATCTGTCATCCATAGCAATAAATACTGGTGTCAAAGAATCTTCATTGTATTGAAAATCAATAACTAAATCAGTATGAGAATTACATTGACGTATTCTGTGATATGAACCGTGTTCTATGATGTTTCCCTTTTCATCTTCTTTAGGGTAACGAATCTTATGTTCTTCGCAAAGAGCCAATCCATGTTCAAAAAGCCACATGAAATTACTGAAAGATTGCCTCGCCCATATCGTTGAGGGGTGGTTTAGCATCGCTGGCTTCATTAGTTTTGACTTACTGGCTTTGTGAAAAGCCTTAAGTTCACGTTGAGTCGGTTCTTTACCGTGTGCATTAACGAATTGCATATAAAGAATGTTAGTATGCAACATTTGACAGGTTTCTGTTGGCATCTTGACAATGTGCTTATCAAGCATTTGTCGTGCTGATTCATGTGGACATTTTGATAGTGCAAATATATTCATTCTTCTTCCTCTTGAGACATATCATATATATCGAAATATTCTTTCGCAGGAACATATTCTCTTAATTCGATTGTTAATTCTTTTAGGTTGGCTTCACGTATTGTTGCTAATTTCAACGATTCTGACCATGCTTGGCGTAATTCCTGCATTGTCTCATATTTTGTGATTGTTCTTTTTTGAACAGTTCCGTCATGGTGAAGAGTAGTTCCATAAACTACCTCGGTGTTCATATGCTTAATTTTCATATTTAGTCCTCCTTACGGTCAAAGTCCTTGTTTTCGGCTCGATAATACCAACGTCGAACCAATTCTCGAATTGTTTCACGGTCTGATAAAACAATCATCAAAGCCTCATGGTTGCTTATATCAAATGGCCCATGATTTGCTGATTTCCTATCTTCACGATTTGCAGTATAACCTACTCCACAGGCCATAAGAACATCAAATAGTTGTTTCATTTGATTAATTGAACCACTACCATATTTGTCGCTTAATAGTCTTTCTACGTTTGCTTTTGCTTCTTCTATATTCATATTTATTCCTCCTCATCGTATGTCTTCTTCAATGCTCCCAATTCATGCCGAAGAAGGCTTACACAAATTTTCCAATGTGAATCATTCCTTTCTTCGTATTGTAATGCTTTAGCAGCATATTCAAGTATTTTATACAAACTTTCTCTTCTTTCTTCATTCATTTTCATACATCCTTTTTATTGATATTTGGTATGCTTGATACGGAGGCATACCTAAACTCCTTAGTTCTTTAAAGACTCTTGTTCTGTTCTTTTCCGCCCAATAACTCCTGAGTAAAAACTCCTTCTTGTATGGACGGTGATTGTGAATCGGGATTATATCTTTCATTAATTTCATTATAACAACTCTCGCAAATTCTGATTAGTATTTTATTATCTACCTCTTCTAAGTTAAGGCGTTGAAATTGAATTAGCATATGATAGTCTGCACCTAAGAAACATATATTGCACTTAGGCCTACTTTTGCTTTTCTTTGCTACTACAAAGAATCTTTTAATCCAATTAATCATAATTACACCTTAAAGGCATGGGGAAAACAACTCATGGCAGGAGTCCATTTATTTCTGAGGTAGAAGAATGTTGTTTTTACTGAAAAAACCCCGTGAGTAGGTGCAGGAAAACTATCAATAAACTTAATGACAAGGAAGTGCATATTTTTGTATGATAGTTTTTACTTTTAAACCTGCGGTTTCAAAGAAGGGCTTGAAATCCCCCTCATTGAATATATTCTTCAATTAATTGACTAGCCTTCAATTTTGTAAGGTTATCTGTTCGGCCTTCATATCCAAGACTAATCAAATAATTGATTTGTTTTTCTGTTGCTGAGTCTTTAGTCAATACTCTTCCCAACGTGGACAATTGCCTATCGGTCATTTGTTTACCTTTAAGCATTTGTTCCTTAATACTTGATAGAAACTCTCGTTCCCAATCATTACCAGCAAATGATTCATCAAATACAGGCACACCATAATAGTCGCACATATTTTCAAACTCATCATTATTTGATTTTAGTGTTTCGTTTTGCACAATTTGTTTAGCAATCGCTCTTGCTTTATCACGCTGTTCTCTTTCCTGTCGTCGTTTTTCATTAATAACAATTAGTTCTTGTCTGCGCTTTTCAGTTTCAATTTCTTGAAGACGACGCTTCTCAACATTTTCAGGAAGATTGTAAATACGCAAACGCTCGGCTTCTGCTGCTTCCGCTTCTAAACGCCTTCGTTCTCTTCTTTCTCTTGCAAGTCGTCGCATTTCGGCTAAATCAGCAATACGCTTTGCTCTCTTCTCTTTTGCCTCATTAAATCGTGGCAAATACTGGGCTTGCATTACATAGAATAAAGACAAATCCTTCATTAGATTGTCATTAGGATAGCCTGTTGTGTTAATCTGTGCTTTTGGATTATCGGGATGATTCCATCGCCAAACAATAGAAGCCATCTTATAATCAGGAGAGCCGAATTGACCATCTGCTCGCTTACGAATAACTTTTTCAGTATCATACCATTCTGTTTCAGGGTCATAATACGTTTTGTTTGTATCACGAACATGATAGAATAAATCCATTTCTTTGACTGAATCAAACATCAATTCAAATCCTTCACCGTTGGCTTTCCACCATGCTTCGGCTTTCATTGATTTTGTTCGCACATCAATCCATGCTTGAATCTTTTCATCAGTAATAGCATGAATAGAAATACCTTCATCTTCTGCAATTGCTCGCATAATTAGATAAGTGTTGATATGGTCGCTACCAACACATTCAACAATACCATTTTCAGTATTAGTGATTTGAAAGTGATAAACTACAATATGTCCACAAAGACATTTACCTTGTCCCATTTGTGAATTAGCGACCCAATCAGGAACTTCTTCGTTTCCTGCCCACCAAACTTCACCAGTTGCAATCCATTCTTCTTTTGCTTCATTATAATTATCAGCAACGGACAATTCAACCATTTTGCGCTTTAGTGCTTTATCCCATCGGCCATTACCGAGTTCACGTTTTGCTACAATTGATTCCATATTCATCCCTCTAAAATTGATTCGAGATAATCTCCAAGAAGAGAAATAACATAAATAGTTCCCCTATCTTGTTCAACGATACTCAGTAAATCTTCTAATATCTCGTTGATTTCCTCTTCTTTTGCTACGTCTTTTAACGATTTAAATGCTTCTAAATAACTCATTCTTCATCACCTTGAAATAAATGTTGGTTATCGGGATTAGCCATCCATGTCCATTCTTCCTTAAGATTGGTAACATCTTCGTCAATATCTTGAACACAAGACGGGTTGAAATCGAATACATATGTTTCTCCTTCATGTTCAGCAAACATAAAGATATTCCATGTGTCTAGTTTCATTCCTAATCGCTGTGCTTCTTCCATATTAATTACTTTTAGTGTATTTTCTACTTTTACCATTTTTATTCCTCCTAAATTTTGTTTGGTTTTGGGCCACAAAAGAATAAATTCTTCTTAGCCCGTGTAATCGCTACATAACAAAGATTATTGCCTTCCTTTCCTGAAAGAGGATGTGGCATTCTATCAGTTGCAAGAATATATACATTATCTGCTTCAAGTCCTTTAGCCTTGTGAATAGTTGAAAGCATAATTTCACCTTCATCTTTTGTGTCAAAGACACGCTTAATCTCTTGAATAATTCCTCCAACAGTTGTTGCTTTGTTAATAAAAATCTGAATACAATTGGCTTTATCTTCAAGAGCCATCGCTTGATTCTGTTTCTTTTGCTGAATTAGTCGTTGATAATTGTAAGCAAAGTCTTGTTGGAATAAACGCTCAAACTCCTCAACGCCCATGTTGTTGTTCTTACTAATTCTGTGAACGGCATTAATTAAACCTTTTGTCATATCTCTTCCAAGAATATACGCAGATTTGCCTTGTGAAATCAAATCATAAAACGCCCCAACCAAAGGAGCATTGTAAGGACAAAGAACCATATCGTTTCGTTGTGGATTAAATGCTGAATCTACTACAACCGTTCCTTCAATAGCGGAATCTGGTGCAGTAAAATCCTTTACATATCTATTTGCCTCTTTAACAACCGAATGTGGGCATCGCCATGTAATTGAGAGTGGCAATTCTGTAATTTCACGTTCAGTAGTTTCAAGACGTTCACGAAATAGGCTAATTGAATTTGAATCAGCCCCACGAAATCCGTAAATTGCTTGATTTTTGTCGCCAACAATGATACAACGACCACCATTTACGCACTTTGAAATCATTTCTCGTTGTGCTTCATTGAAATCCTGTGCTTCATCAACAAACATTACATCGAAATGTGGAAAAGCATAGTTGTTTTCAAGTGGTAGCCAAATCATATCATCGAAATCAACGTGATAAGTCTGTGTTTTACACATGGTCAAGATAGCAGGAATGCTCTCAATTGCCATGTTTTCTTCACGGTCTGAATCAAAGTTAATATTGTATTCATTGATAAGATTGTAAATTGCTGCTTTATCTGTGCCATTAACACGACTTCCCTTTACCAAAGATACTAATTTCTTTAGTGGGAAAGCATTGTAATCTCCACCCATAAGGTCTTGAATGATGTTAGTTAGTTTAAAGTTATTTACTTTTGTTTTGATGTTTGCACGAATAGCAGCAAGTCCAAAAGAATGGAAAGTTCTTGCTTGCATCCCAACAGGAAGTTTCTTTGCTAATTCTTTAGCAATTGAACTGTTAAAAGCGAGAAAAGCACTACTTGTTCCGTAAGGAAGTCTGTTCGCCGCTTCAACAATTGTTGTTGTTTTTCCTGTTCCTGCACCTGCATTTACAATTAGGTGGTTTTCGCTGTTTTCTATGCAATCAAAGATTGCTATTTGTTCATGTGTGTGTTTCATATTATCTACCTCTTAATATGTTGAATAGGAGGGGAAAGGAGCATACCGATTACTCGGCATTTACTTCATGTAGCCCCTTGCTCGACTTTCCCCATGTGGGTGGAAGAATCATCAAATAACAAGTTTCTTCTCGTTAGAGATAAATAAAACTTATTACCTACTGCCCTTTCGGGTTCACCTTAATAGTTTCTAATGTATTCTATTGGCTACTTGTCTATTA
>CENT01003120.1_pt1 | contig 13046 bp, 13 predicted proteins | sample 530141 | NCBI WGS metagenome assembly CENT01 (sample SAMEA2591074, study PRJEB7988) | marine metagenome | isolation source: saline water (ENVO:00002010), including | reverse complement strand
TCTGGATATCTATCTAAATCATATGTAAATGTATTATCAGAATTTGCAAGAACCTTATAGTTTCCAGCATAACGACTTTCTTTTGTTGAAATAGTATTATTTCCTTCAATTCCCTTATCTAATACCAATTCTTTATTCACATCTGGGTTATTATCTTGTGTAGTTGGAACTAAGTTATAATAAAGGATTTTTGGTGTATATTGATTAACTTTAAGAATCACTTTACCATCAATACCAACAGTTCCACTTCTAGTTACTTCAAATGTTGTTTCTAAATTATTTGCATCATATTCATGAACAAAATTATAATCACTATAAAGTTTAAATTCAAAACCAGGTAAAGTATCTGCAACTTCTGTATATGATAGAGAAGAATCTGATAAATCAAAGGTTACAGTTCCATTCTTATAGAACTCCAAAGGTGGATTAACCAAATTAAGTGTTCCACCACCACTGGCAGTTAATATACCTACAAATGCTGGTCTAGGTTGTCTTAATTGGAATCTACTTCCACATAATTGAATTTTATCTTTATTGATAACATAAACAAAATATTCTTCTTCATTTAATAAACCACCAGCAGGAGAGGATGATGTATGAACAACTCTTTGACCAGTTTGCATTTCATGATCTAAAATCTCAATAGCATTTGGTATACCTGATTCTGCAGTAGCAGTTGTAATACCAGTTGCTTCAAATGTTAATGTTCTAGCAATAACTTTTCTATTTTCCTTATTATATTTGATTGGAACAGTAGTTGTAATACCAGCATCAACTGTAAGATAAACCTGATCATTATGGCGTAATCCATGAGTATTTGCAGTAGATACAACTATTTTATTTTTCTCTGCTGCACCTTTTACAGTTTCAGAGTATGTTGCTTTTAAACTATGGTATACACCAGTTCCGATGCCAGTAAAATATAGCAATCCTTGGTTTTTAGTTGTTTCCGCAATACCAACGTAAATATCTTCTGGATCTGCACCGATTGTTCCAAGACCAACTTTAACAGTTGATAAACCAATCATATCTTGATTGAGTCTTGCTACAAATAATGGTACCCCTTCTGGAAGATTTATTGATGGTGATGTAAATGAGGCATTTGCACGATTAGTCGCTACCCCAATAGAATTACCAGTATTTCTATTATAAGTTACACTATCACCAGTATTCAACTTATGATTAGGAAGATATATTGATCTTGCTGGAATAAATTTCTGAGTAGGACCAGATCCTGGATTCTGGAAAGCAACTGTGGTTCCAATACCAGGCCCAGCAGTGGTTCCCATACCAACTGCTTCTACTGGATTGAAATAATACTCCTGATCAACCAGACCTTCAAATGAAGTTGTAAATCCAGCATCAATTCTGAATACTCTAGGTCTTTCTTCAACAACAGTTCTAATAGTATGAGCAACACCCGAAGTGCTATTCTGTTGTCTTAAAACTCTTAATCTTCTTGATCCAGATTCTATATTGAGGATTTTAACTTCCTCCTGCATAGTACCTAAACCAACCTTAATAATATCATTTTCCCTTAAAGCAATTTTATTAAGAGAATCATTAGGTGCAGGTAATTTACCAACAACATTAAAGTAAGTAACTAAACCAGTTGCACCTATAGTTCCAATACCTTGCGAAATTATAAGTCTTGCTGATGATATACCAATACTATAGGTTCTATTGCCAAGACCCGATGCGGTTGTTGACATTCCAGAAACATAAACTTTATCGCCATTTTGCAATCCAATTGGAGTTGTATGAACACCAATAAACTCTCTATTTGCATTACTTGGATAAAATTCAATATTAAACAACTTAGTATTAGTAACAGCAATAGTTCCAATTCCAGGCCCTACAACTTTAGAGACTTTTGCAACTGTTTGGAAATTATCAGCTACTTTTTCTTCAAATACAACCTTATCATCATTTCTATAACTCGATCCACCAGTAACAATTCCAACTTTTTCTACAGAACCCTCTGAAGCATATACAATCTCACCTTCTTGTGTAATAAAGTTATAAGATTGTTTTAGATAGTCATATGAACTATCATCTTGTAGTAGTTCGTATGGTTCAGTATTTCTAACCCATTTTGTATCATTTAAGTCAATCTTATCTTGATTATTCTTAGATAAGTTATTAAATTGATTTGGTTGAGCCCAATACTTGTCACCAATTAAATAAGGGAATGCAGGTTTCTTAAATCCATTAAATGGATCACCAGACTCAGATAATGGTGTAGTATCAAATGTAGCAAAGTATGCATATGTTCCTTTTGGATATTCTGGAGTTATACCAAATCTTCCATTATTAGCATCAAGATATTTCTCATCAGTATTTGTATTCCATGTAAAATCTTCTAAGAAAAATTCTTGTGGGAAAATACTAGTAGGAGGTCTATTTGCTTTTAAGTCGATTGAATAACCAGATCTAATTTGGGTTATATTACCACCAGTGCTCTTTTCATAACCATAAGGGCCATAAATTGGAAGACCATCATATGCCCACCCAATAATAGGAGAGTGCCTTGTTTTATTTTCTTCTGTCTGGCCATTAAGAAGAGTAAGATCTCTATCACCATATAATGCATTACCTTCAGCATCATTCTGATAGACCATCTTTCTCAGAGTTCTTGGTGCGTATGCATGAGAACACTGTAAACCACGACTTAGTTGAGTTGGTTTAGCAATGAATACATCCGAATCATCTATGTTATTATAATTCTTTTGAACTTCATTTACTTGCCATGTATTTAAATTTGATTGGAAAATAGCAAATTCACCAGCTGCCTCTACAGTTAGTGCTGTAGTAGATTGACCATATCCAATACCTCTTTGAATAATCTTAACAGATCTAACTTGCCCACCAACAATCTCAGGAACCAATTTAGCACCTGTTCCCACACCAGCAATAGATATTGTAGGAGGAGTATTATACGAATCACCTCTATTATTAATAGCAACGTCAATAATCTGACCATTAGCAACGATTGGAAGTAATTCACAATTTCTTCCAGTATACATGTCAATTCTTGGTTGCCTGTTGAAATTCATAATTTCAGAAGCACCATATCCAACACCAGTATTTGTTAGGTGAACGGAAGTAACTTCTCCTCTAACAAGCGGTTGAGGGATGCATTGAAATTCATTACCTTCAATTGAACTTATACCAACTATTCCTTCCACTTTTATTTCAATAGGTGGATAGTTGAAACTATGAGTTGCTACACCAACTGATCTTAAATTTTCATATTGCTTAGTTCTGAAATAAAAATCTTTTGCAGTTGTTCCAACTCCAACAGTGGATAATTTAAAAGTATTCTCATCTATAACATAAACATAATATTCTTTATCTGTAGAAAGACCTTGAATTGCTGTTCCTACAGGATCAGTGCTATATTTAATAATTTCTCCAGTTTTATAATCATGATTACCAATAGTAATTCTATCAAGTGCAGTATTAATACCAGTTGGTTCGCAAGTCTTTAGTTTATTCTCATAACCATCACCAGAATCCAATACATTAATACTACCTACCTGTGCTTTACCATTTAAAGATCTGAATACATGGTTTCCTTCACCAAACCCAGTAAATGATATAGTATTAACACCAATAACTGCATCATCTAAGTTTCTATGCAATCTTAAGGTCTTATTAGTATACCAACTTGTTCCAGCATAACCAGTCCAACTTGTTATTGTAGTTAAACCAGTTGCACCATATCTTTGATCAGTATTAATATAATATGTTGCACCAGTATCTAAACCAGCTAATGATTTTTCTCCTTTTGTATCATAAACAACTCTTTCATGATTTCTAAACTTATGGTAAGTTAAAAATCCTACATTATAATCATCATCACTAGTTATTGCTATAGTTTGAGATCCAGAACCAGCATTAAACGCAACTTCATGTGGAACTGTAACTAATTTACATTCTGCTTTAGCACCTGTTCCATTTCCACCACTAATTGATATTGTTGGAGCCTCAACATAGTCAAAACCTGGATCTAAGATTCTAATTTCTTGGAAATTACCTCTTGTTGAAACATATCCAGTTGCACCAACACCTACACCATCATTAACAGCTAAAACTGGTGGATTAATAACATCATAATATCTTCCACCACCAGTAACGTCTATAGATTTAATATCTCCATAATATACAAGATTTTTTGACTTATAACTTAAAACTTCAACACCATTAATCAATAAACCATTATATCCAATATTTGTAGAGTATTCTTTTCCATCATATACAGGTATATCAAATTCTCTAAGAAGACTTTGAGGTAAAATCTGTTTATTATGGAAATCATACTTTTCAAACGTATTATTTGTGATTGTAGTTTGAACAGTGGTTTCTGATATCTTCTGATAATTTCCATCATATAAGTTAGATACAGATTTTGCTAATTTTATATCATTTGAGTTAATTCTTTCAATAAAATACAATCCCTCACTAAAGAGGAAACTCATTACTGTTCCATTTGCAGCTTTCTGTGGTGTATAGTAAATTGAATCACCAGTAAAGAAATTATGATCTTTAGTTCCAGTAGTAATACCAATAATAATATCTCCACCGTTAAATGTTCCAGAAAGATTAATTTTCTGAGTGCTTGGATTTAAATTAGTATCTGAAAATGTTGGAATGGAGTTAGATGATACTAAATTCTTTATTGTAGATAAAGTATGTGCATATCCAACTTCTTGCATGTAAATGTTTTGAACATTCGCATCATAGATGTTTAAATGTTGATGATTTGTTGCAACATCAGTTCCATCACAGTTTGGTTTACTTAATGTTTTTGTTATCGATACAACGGCAGAAAGACTACTTATTGCAGATCCTCTAACTCTTACCACAGTGCTGCTAATAACGTCTGTAACGCTGTATCCACCGTCTAGGGTGGCATTGTTTGTTTGGATCGTTGTAACGTCTCCTAGACGTATTCTATGGAAGTCTTTAGTGGTTACTTCATAGGTATTGTTACTTGCATCCTGAACTGTAATTGACTCAATATCATATTTTGGTTGAATATTAAAAATCCAGTTTTTAGACTTGAAATCATCAACGTGTGCAACCTTTCCTAATGACTTTAATTTGATCTTAGAACCCTTTCTCTGATAGAAAGTATTTGGAAGTTCTACATCATTCAGAACACTAGTAATTCTAACCTTAATTCCATCTGTTGCAACACCAGCAGTAGCGTCTGCCTTACCTAAAGCATATGCATATGTGTTTTGCTTAATTAATGTAGTATCTTTAATTGTTGTTGTAATTCCACTAACACCTAAGAACTGAGTAGTATTAGTTGAAGAATATGTTGCTATTCCAGTAGTGCCATTTTTATATTTAAATGTTAAAGCACCAAAATTAGGGAATCCTACAGTTGAATCAACATCAATATAAGTTTGTGCAGCTCCAACAATACCAACTGCTCTAGTATTTGAATGAACTTTAAAACTACCATATAATAATTCGTTACTTCCACCCGTTCCAAATGAATCATCAATACTAACTTTAAAATAAGTATCAGTTAAAAGACCAACTCTGATCCTTTCAACCATTGATACGGGTGCATATGCTCTACTAATATTTTCAAATGAATCTTGGAAAAGTGTCTTATTCTCCAAATCTGCAGGATCTCCTTGAATTGGTTCTACAATAAGATCACGAGTTTTCTTGTAATTTGCATCTGATGGTGATATTACATAATCAGCAGGTCTAATAACATCTACTTCTTCATTGTAAAGAGATTTAAAGAGGATTTTAAAGGATTCATCCGTTCCCCTTGAATTATAAAAGTCTTTAGAATGACGAATAAATTGTGGTTGATTTAAAGAAGTGTTTAAATCTTTCTGAAATCCTGGTAAAAATTGCTTTTTAGACTTCTTTAAAAACTCACGTAAGAATAAAATACTTAAGTTTTCTACAATTCCACCAGAAGTTCCTACACCAACAGGATGTGCAGCTGCATTAGAATTATTGAAAAGAAATTCTTCAGGTTCATCAGGATTAGTAAATGATGTAATTCCACTAAATCCACGAACACAACCAGTAAATGCAGTAGTTCCAATTCCAGTATATGTTATTATCTCATCATTGATTTTTAATAAACCATAGTTATCAGGGAACCCTTGTGTGCTCTTAACACTAATCTCTGTATCAAACTCCCCTACGGGGTTCATAAGGGTCGTGAACCCCACCAAATTACCTGACTTGTTTAATTGTATATACGTGTCTAAATTATTGATAATATCGATTGGGCCGCCTTGATACTCTTGCCCTTGATAATACGCACTTAAAAATTCACCAACTAATGGGCTATCATCCTTGACATAACCAGGTAGTTGGTCTTTTACGACCTTATTAATTTGAACTCTTTTTTCTGTCATGTTTTATCGTACGATCTTCCGTGCGGTATAACTTGGAGTAACTGTATATGTTGAACCAGATGGATCTGCTCCAGAAGCAATTTCGTCAACAACCATTTCTACGTTACTAGTATCTAGTTGCAAATAAAGATCCTGTAATCCAATAACATCATTAGATTCAGGAATTATTGATAATTCCATTATTTGTTGGTTATCCTTTTCCTTTCCTGATACAATATTGATAGGATTTAAGGTAATTCTACCTTTTTCGTAGTTTATAAGACCTACATTTTTCCTTTCAATAGTTGGAGTAGTTGATCCTGGAGAGTCTAAAGAGAATAATCCGAGTGTGCCAGTCTTTTTATTAGTATTAGGTATGTCAAAGAGGTAAACATCGTTAACAATATCTAACACTCTGAATGAAGTAGACCTAAGATTGTAACCAGTCATATCAGAAATATGGAATTGGTTACCAAAATCAATAGCATATTCAGCAAACTGGTCAGTTGCGAGTCTCAAATCTCGTCTCATTTCAACAGTTGTAATGTTAGAAGTGATAGATTCGTGACTTTGATCAATAACTTTTAGGAATTTACTATATTTGAACCTTGCCCCATACTTATTTAACTCCGCAGAATCTGCCAATTTGTTAATATTGTTCAAAACTGTCGAAGAAACAATAATCGAATTGGGAGCCAAACTTGTATTGTAGTAAATTTTGCTGTCTGTTTCCAAAAATAGGTATTTTAGGTCTAATATTTCAGGAACAATACCTGCAACAGAGTATTTTCGGAGGTCTCTTTTGATATTTTCCTTAATTGCGTTAGGAACAAAGTCACCAGTTCGTGGTTTTATGCTAATAAACACCTTTCCATACTGTGGAGGAACTAATTCTTCACCTCCATAAACGGAAATTGACTCTGTTTCAGGATAAATTTTATTAGGAATCAGAATTTCATAGTCATTTGCTGTTAGAGCACGGTTTTGAGTGCCGTAAATCTGTGGAGCATACTTTTTAACGCTATCTACGCTCTCAATTGCCTCTCCACCACTAGATGGAGTGTCAGCCGTAACCAGTGATATACCACTTGTAACAGTGTTTTCTACCGCATTTCTATTATATGTGCATTTTCCACTGAAAGACATGTTACTGACACCATTTGCATCAGGCCCATTATTGATCATATAGGTAACTTCAACAATATTTCCGTTTTCAAGTGCTTTTCCAAAGATCCCATCACCAAAAATGATCTCATATTGCTCATCTTCGATCTCTTGTATGTAATATATCAGTGATTTACCAGTAATTGAACTACCAGTAACCGCATCAAAGAGACTATCTTGCCTTGTGTAACTTGAAAGTAGTGAAGAAGTCGAAGTTGGTCGTACATACACCTCTAAAGTGCTTAAATCGATGCCAGCATTCGATAAAATGAACCTTTGATTGATATTCTGAGTAGAATATGGGAAAGATTGGTCAACTACAGTGCCTTCATACACATCAACATCATAAAAATAGGCAACTCCATCAATTACAGGTTTTGTAACGTCTTTTGTGCAACCAAAAACGTAAGATTGACCACCAAATTGGTTAGTAGAGACAACTGGGCCTTTTTTTAACGTAATTGTAGTAGGTGGAGGAGTGATTCCTGGTTCTACAGAGAAATTTATTGATGCTCTTGATGCTTTTCTTGATCTTGGAACATATCCGATGTTTCTTGCGAGTGCAACTACGTTTTCTCTCAATGTTGCACTGTCAATAAAGACCTCATTTGAGATCATATTGGCATTGTATGATGTAATGTAGGTATTATACGCTAGAACGTCTAAAATTGTTGACAGGTTTGATCCCTCGAAGTCATAATCCGTAAAATTCGAGTTGGATTGTAGATATTGTTTAAGTGTATCTTTAATCTGGTCAAAATCCAGACTAGTAAAATTTAAAAGTGACATTTATCGTGATGGAAGCAAGGCAAATTCTAATTGGGTAGGAGGAACGTCTACACCAACAATTCTATAACTGATCATAACGTCAAATTGATGTTGATCATAGTCTGGTTTCACATTTACATCGATAATTTCAACTCTTGGTTCATAATTACTTAAAGAGTTCTCAATTTCTTCTTGTATAGAGACAGCAGTTATTTCATCAATGTTTTCAAATAGTATTTCACCTATATTAGACCCAAAATCGGGATCAAAAATCTTTTCGCCAGGAGATGTCAATACAATATTACGTACAGAACGTGCAATTGCATTTTCGTTACTTAGGGTAATCAAATCGCCACTTAAGGGATTAAACTTAAATGACATACTTACATCTTTAAAACCTTTACTGACTCTCTGTGCTGGCATTAAGAATTATATAGACAATATAAGTTATTTATTAAGGTTTGATTACTTCCATTCGGTAAACACCTCATATGCCTCTACTTCATAGTCAAAGCCATCATCCTCATCTGATAAACGAGTATAAAAGTCTTGAGCAGTTTCCATCTTATCGCTCTTTTTTGGTGTAATCTTATCGTGTGCTATCTCACGTAGCATTTTTGATTCCATTGTGACCTCCGTTATGCGATGGTATTAAAAAAGGTGTCTAAAGGCACGTTTGCACCTATTTAGACACCATATTTTTTATTTTTAATTTACTTACCTTGACCTCGGTATTTTTTCTTTGCTCTATTTCGAGAAGAAGCGGTATATTTTGTATGTTTGCCCCTTCCTTGACGAGTTTTTTTCGGGGTCGCTTCTATGAAGTCTCCTCCACTTAAACCGCCTACTGCTCCTGCCATGTGTTCCTCCTAATCATGTGGGTTATAAAGATTTAATATGTAAACTGCAAGGGTGATGCCTAATACAACACCCAATCCAACAACTGCTATAATATTCATAGTTTAGATTACACGAGTTTTTTCGTGGCCTACACGAATACGAGGGTCGGCCCAAATATCATAACCACAATCCTGTGCATCTAAACAGAACGATACGTCTTCTCCACACATATCTTGAACCTCACCCGATTCAAAGATTTGCATCTTAGGAGCAAACCAAGGATACTCAAGTTTCTCAAATACACCATTCTTAATCAATACCCATCCAAAACCTGTATAGTCACATGTGAAAGGTTTCTTCCTCTTACTCATTGTCTCAACGGTTTCGTGGTTCATAACACCACCGTTCTTACGGAAGTCGTCTTCTTCCAACCAGTGAGCAATAGAAGTGGTAGACCCATCCTCTGTAGCATACCATCCAGCAGCAATCTCTTTCTCATTACCGTCTTTATCAATTGCTAGATCGCATAACTGCCAGAACTTGTTAGTATCAAACACTATGTCTGAGTCAATCCATAACTGATAGTCATATGTAAGTTTACCATCCCAAGGTATCTGTTTTGGGCCACGTAATACATTTGCACCGAGAACCTTACAACGTGCAAAGTTTACCATCGATGAGTAATCTTGTGAGATCTGTATACTCATTCCGTTCTGAACCATGTCGAAACATAGTTGAACAAAGTTCTTTAAAAAGATATAAGAACATCCTCTGCCTGGTAAACAGAAGACTATTGCTTTACCTTTCATTCTTGCTTTGATTGCATCAATATCCCATGTTGGTTCTTGGGTTTTTGGTGCAACCGTTTTTACTTTGAATCCTTTAGCCATACTGTGTAGCTCGCTTCATTTATTATAATTCAAATCTATGTATATGTCAATAGGAATGTTCCTCTATTACTTTTCCTGGCCCTCCAACGCCTATCTTAGGGGCGAGTTTAATATATGATAAATCGTCTACTGTATACTCACCACCAAGAAGGTCAATCATTACCTTAAGTAGTTGCCACTTCTCTTCAAAGTCTTCTTGGTTTAGATTACAATATATACATCTCTCCTTTGCGTAGATGTGGTATGTTGTGTCGTCTACGTCTTGCATTAGCCCTCGTGGATTTTTTTATGTATGAAAAAAGTAATAAGGCGGTTTTTGGCCATGGGAATTTTTTTTTTATATTGATATCTCTCTCTCGATTTGTCACCTCTGTAGGTTAGGGTCTCTTGCTTTTTTTAGACACGCCCGCCGCCCCCGATATAACATAACGCCCCTAACCCTGCCAAATACGCATCATCTACGCATGGCATATTAGCATTCGTTCGTTGTTACTTAACGCACTGCTGATTACGCTCCTTAAATGTATACTACTATTCTATAATATAACACAGTAACTGTCAAGAACTGTGTTACACTTAAGTAATACTAACTGGCAGCTAATCTACTTCCTCAATGTATACATCACAGTGTTCATATTCGTTTAATTCGAATACTTTAGCGAAGTCAATTTGCCGTGCATTAAAGTCATTTTCGACTGACAGATTCAGTGTAATTGTATAAGCTTTCTGTGTGCCTACTAAGTGTGCATAAGACATCAGAAATACGTTGTGGAAAAATATACTTTATTATAACAGATTTACACGCATAATGTCAACAACCACTGTGTAATATTGCGGTTTGTTAACATAAACTGTGTGTCTGTTAAATATTATTTCGGCGGGGTAGACTTAAGAGGCAAAGTGTGATAAACTGCTCGCTAAGATCACTACAAGAATGATACTTTATCCACACAATATCTCTACTAATTAACACCTTCTCCACATATTAACACCCCTTTATTAACACCTTTGTGGAAAAGTATAAAAGAGCAAACTATATTTATAAGACCATTTTAAACCCAATTAATAATACTTTTCCACAGATTAGACTTGCTATCTGTGGAAAACTGTGTAATTCTTAGTATATACTTAGTAACCATATAACAGCTATTAGTTAATACTTAGTCTATGTAATCTATAGGGAATTCTTCTAACTTTGCTTCTGCTAATCCGTAGATCATTGTCCATACTTTCTCTCCTGAAATTAACTCTGTATCACATACATTTTCCACTGCATCTTCTATGATTTCTAATACACTTAGTGCCTGTAATCTGAGAGTTTCGTTGTTAGTTTCCATGATGTAAATTAGAGAGGGTTGTAGTAATTATTATCCTGTAAATATTGGATGATTTCTTTATATAATTCTGGGTCATATTTAACCATCTTCTTTAATACTTTATCTCTACGATTGAGTAATACTTTATCTTTCATATCCATTCTCCTTAAGTATAAAACTATCTAGTAAATTAACATCTAATTCTTTATCATCAAAATCAATCTTTGCTGCACTATATACACCCCACTCCTCTAATTCTTGCATGAATTCTTGCCAATTAGCACATACACATGCAACATTTAAAAAGTTATCTACCTGCTGTATTCTGTTGATTAGAGTATTAGTTTTATCCATGATTACACCTCGTTTGATATAAATTGTGCTGGCATATACTCTGAAGTAACTTTATACTTAAGATCCTTAATATACTCTCTTACTTGATAATAAAACTCATCACGAGTTATTAACATTTTACGTTGCTTATCTCCTTTGAAAGATAATACTTTTAGCATACGATTGCTTATTAATTTACCATCCCAATTCTTTACAGGATAGAAATCAACAACCATATTACCGTCTTTAGATGTAATTTCCATGAGTTAATCCTCCGAATAAATGTTGTTTAGTGGGTTGGGTTTGTAATAAAAAAGAACTGAGATTAACTCACAGTTCTTTTAAACATTTCTGTCATTTTATCACCTATAGATGACATTAATTCTGCCTCATTATCACCATAATCTTGATAATCAGCGAGTGCAGAATCAATTGCATCCCATTCAGTTTCGGTGAAAAATGAGCGAATAACTTGTAACTGTTCGGTTGAAAAGTCTCTAGTCATTGTTTTCATTTAGTCGAAATTGTTTATTACATATAGGTGACACTTTAGAGGGCTGCATGTTAACATCTAACAGAATATTGTAATACCCTTGTTTATACATTACCATACAAATTACTGAAGATAGTTATTAATTGTGCGATACGGTTTATAACAATAACGCACAGATTGTTCCTCTTGTTTGTTATTATACTCTGAGATCTTTTCCTTTAATTGTTGATACTCAGAACGTGTAAGTGTTTTCATAATGTTGATACTTAAGGGTGGAAAAAAAATCGCTTTCGCATCTCGTTCTGTGTGATTGTTCGAGAATTAGTAATAACGAAAGAGAAGAAATAACATTTTAGAAATGTAAGATAGTAGAGATGATTAACAGTGCTTCAGTAATACTTATTGACACCTATCTTCAAACCTTTGTTGTGCTAATACTTCGGCATTAAATTGTAACTCTTCATCATTAAATTGTAAATGATTGTTGTTAGTTACTTCCTCTAATGCTTCCTCAAATAATGTCTCTAATATGCTTTCGTGATGTAATGTTGACATTGGTAATTTCCTCCTTAAGTAAATGCGTCTTGAATAAATTCATGCTCCTTGATTGTAACTAACTGTGCTATAATATCAAAGAGTTTAGTATAATTAACTCCCTCCCAATCATCCCAATCGCATACATAACCAGAGCATGATTTGTCGGGTTTCTTGTTAATTAGTGTGGGGCAATACATTAATTGATTATCATCATCTAACCAAAATGTCATGCCAAAGTATTCTGAATTGATCATAATTAATCCTCCTGATTAACAATTGTATCCCATACATTAATATAACATGATAACCAATCTTCTTGCTCTGA
>CENT01097713.1_pt1 | contig 13075 bp, 13 predicted proteins | sample 530141 | NCBI WGS metagenome assembly CENT01 (sample SAMEA2591074, study PRJEB7988) | marine metagenome | isolation source: saline water (ENVO:00002010), including | reverse complement strand
ATTTTTGCATTCTTTCTTTATCCATAAATTTTTTTTTGACCACTGTAGCAAGTTTTTAAACTTTTCTGGATTTATAGATTCCGCTAGTAGTTGTCCAGAAACTTTCTTATATTTGTAAAAATTATTTCCCCCTTGTATTATAGGCGGCACTAGGCCTGTTAATTTTTTTGCTCTTTCTATTCTGTTTTTATTAATTTTTTCATTTGAAAAAAACTTTACAACAAAATCTTCATAAAAATAAATTGTTTCTTCTTTTTTTTCTAACACATGTGCAAATGAACTAAAGTGCGTTCTTGTTTTCTCCAGTTCACCAACGTTGCCCATATCCAGCCAATCTTTACTCTCAATCAGCTCAAATGTTGTTTGGGGTAGCATTTGATTTATCGCATCTCCCTCATAAAGAGAGGAACCTCTATTATTAACATAGCATTCTTCCAGTGACTTCCAAAATAATTTGTAATCTACAATCCCACAAAGTCCAACATAAGCAAAATCATAGTTTAATTCTCCTTTTTCTTTTATTTGAATAATTTTTTCAGAATCACACAACATAGTAGCGTATTGTGATGAGTCCTCCCTTTTTTCTCCTACACAAAAATTCCTAACGGACCTGAGGCATTGATTAATGACCTCTCTTGTTTCAAATAAGGTATCACATGCATTAAATATGAATGGACATTGGAGACTCTCTTTTGCTTGCAAGATGGAGTATCCCAGGCTAGATCCAGGGCCATCATAGTTACCCACCGGCACAAAAGAAAAAACCCTATTTGGATAGACCATTCTTAAAAATTCTTTTACGTAGTCGCCATAATGCCCCAATGTGATCACAAACTCTGTATCTTCAGGGTATTTCTCTATTATCAAGGAAATGGCGGGCTTGTCACCTATTCTCACTAACGACTTATTGGTATAGTCTGTAAGTTCTCCCAGTCGGCTTCCGATGCCGCTAGTTGTTATTAAGACTTTAAATTTATTATCTACCATAATCATCTGATAACCTTACTATATCATCTTCTCCAAAGTAAGAGCCTTGTTGGATTTCTATAAAAATCAAATCTTCTTTGCCGGCGTTCCTTATCCTGTGCTTTACTTTTACTGGTACCTGTATTGTGTCTCCTTTGTTTACTTCACTTTTCTCATCGTCTAGAATGAGAATCCCGGCTCCTTGAACTATTATCCAAGTTTCGCTTCTTTTATAATGAAATTGATAACTTGGTGCTTGGCCAGGTTTTACTATAATTTTTTTAACTTTGCAGTATTTTTCATCTAGCAAGTTTTCATAACTTCCCCATGGGCGCTCTTCTTTGTAATTCATAATATAAACCTCGTTTCTGAATTGATATTTTCTATAATATCATTTTTTATTTCATCTGTGTATTGGCCGGCCTTTAACAAAACGACCGGATTTTTAATATTTTTTAAAATATGTGGACTTTCAACTATCATGCCAGTGCCGTATAAACGTTTACCTTGTTTTTTTCTGTCATTATCTAAAACACTTAAGAATGACCCTTCTTTTAGGCCAAACTTTAAGAGGAATTGAGTAAATATGTGAGCGCCGAAAATAAAAGTTTCCTCTTTTTTTCCAAGTAACGGGACGATTTTATCTATCTCTTTCTCATAGTGAGAAATAAAATTATAAAAATAAGAACAATCTTCAAGCTTTTTGAAACTTGTTTGTGTCTTTCGAGTTTTTTCAGCCGCGATGAAAATGCAATGTTCACTAAAATCTCGTTCTTCTAACACTGAAAACCCAGCTTTATTTAGAATTTTGTACAAGAAATTTTTTGTTAGACCATAAGAGTGCTCAAAATTCATGGCGTTTGTAAATCCGTCTGCCATCATAGTATCAATAACTGGCGCTGATATTAGCATAAGGCCGCCTTCACCTAAGAGGTCAGCCATCTTGCCTATTTCGGATATGGGATCATAGAGATGTTCTATTACGTGAGAGTGTATTATCATATCTGGCTTAGACGTTATGCTTGATGAATCGAAAAAAGCCTTATTTGTCAATATTTTACTGTCTTTGCAATTCACTTCTTTAACGTTTGTATCATAGACAGTAATGCTTTCTATTTTTGGATCTCTCTCCAAATGCTTTGCCAACATTAAATGGGCGCCACCAATTTCTATTATGCTTGGCCTAGAATATTGTAATACAAAATCTGCAAATTTTTTATGATGATCAACCCAAGTTTTACCAATAGGTTGGTTATGAGAGTTTTTATATAAAACTTCTAACGGTATTAGGTCTCTTAACTGAATAAGATTACAATTTTTACATTTTGAAAAAATCATATCAGCTGAAATGTCTTCTTTTATTTCTTGCGTAGTGGTTCCCATAAAAATAGGAAATTTTTCTATAGTGTATTGGTCTTCTAAGTCGGACCCACAGGAGATACAGCTGTTTCTTTTAATCATTTTGCCACCTTTCAAACTCTTTCTCTACATAATCTACAGTTGGCTGCCATCCATATTTAGACAAAAAAAGTACTTCCGTATCGTGAGGGTTCCAATTTTTTTCATCTTAACTCCACCTACATGAGTTTCCGCTACCGGGGGATGCTCTTAAATATCCTCTATTTTTGCCCTTTTCGCCAAGCAAGAATGGGTTTAACGTCGAGCCGATATCGATATAAGTGTTTTCTTTACTTGCTTTATGTAGTTCAGCTGCGAGTATATTTCCAAATGGGCCGGCGCCAAATAGAAACAAACCATCTTTTATTTCACCATCTGAAATAAACTGGATCATCTCCTCAGCCAGATGATAATCACTGTTCCAAGCATTCTTCCCTATCTTGAAGTGTTTGGCAACTTTAAATGGTAAAGACTTTAAATTAGATTCATCGTTAGACACCAAATATACTTCATATTCACTGTAAAGGGGTACTATACTATCTAAATAAAAATCGTAATTTGAGTTAACAAAAAGGTTGGCCCATGTCAGTTTATCTTCCGTTTTGTTGCATGTTCTTTTCATAAACTCATGTGCTTGAGTTCCACCGATACAACATGGACATGAGATTCCCATATAATAACCATCCTCATTATGGGTGAATGATTCAATTAACTTTTGCCTATAGAACTGATCTGTATCTGGATTAAACCAAAATTCTCCGTTGTTTATTTTTTGATTTGCTAAAATGTGCAGTTCGCCATCAGCATATTTTGAGAAAGCAAACTTTTCTTTATTTTTTATTTTTTGTTGAAATTTTTCTATATCCGATCTAAATCCCGGTGGTGAACTAAATGGCATTTTTTTTCTCCTATCTTTTGTAAAGTTGATCTTTCCAGACCAAAAGCTGCTTCCATGCTTGAGCATCTACGACATCAAAGCAAGAGGTTATGTTTAAGGTGTCTGCGCCCCATGGGAATCTTAAAAAAGAAATAAACTCTTCAGCTGGCAGGATACCTGTACACTTGGGGTCCTTTGGTATAAACTGAAATTTCTTTTCTTCAAAGTTACACTCTAGCGTAGTATCTAGGTCAAAGAAGTTTATTCTTATCAAGTTTGGCGTATTTGTACCTGAAGTATACTTTGAGGAAAATTTGTTGCACTCTTCAATAATTTCAGACTCTGTATACTGTTTTGGATCAGAAATTTCTATCTCTTTCTCCGACTCTACTATCCACTTTTCTAAACTCTTTTCGTTTCTAATTGTATACTCTTCTTTATCAAATAACAATTCGTCCCCATAATACAAATACTGGACTTCCATATCATTTAATCTTTCGCTTAACATCTTCATGGACACTTGCCATTTGTTCAAAAAATTGTTGTATTTTTTGCAAAATTCTATATGACTGGCGTAAGGAACGTAAAAATCCGGCTTTAAGACGGCAGCATACTTCTTTATCAGATTTATGTGAGTATCTTGTGCTGCGGCAAGGAGTTCGTGAGAATCCCTGTTGCCATAATATCCTGCTAAACCGAACTGGTATAATAATGCATCTAGATGGCCATGCTTTGACTTGATGTAATTTATTTTTTGATCTGAAAACTTACAATCATTTTGGTTAAAAATCTTCTTATCATCAATCTCCAGCATTTGTCCACTGTCGTGGCCAGCATTGTAGTTTGTTAGAAAGAAATTATCTGAAATCTTGACGCGATAATCCTCTGGAATGTACATAAAAGAGAACCCCATCTTTGTTATTGCATCTTTGACATTATCGTTTTCCCTTTTACCCATCAAGACCCAGATTTTCTGGTCTGTTTTTGACCTTATCTTCTTTAATGTTGGCCAACTTAAATGGTCTGGGTGTTCATGAGTTATAAAGATGTGAGTAAGTTTTTTAAAATCTATGAACTCTTCCCCCAATTCATTCATCAAGGACCAAGAGTTATTAAAAACCTTTCCAAAAAACCATGGATCGAACAACACGCAGTGCTTCTCATTTTCCACTTTTATGCAAGAGTGGTTAATAAAATTAATTTTGTATTCCTTCATCTGTTTAAAATCTCGTATATTTTTTGCGAGGATTTACCGTCTCCGTACGGGCATGGTAAATCAATTTCTGGATTCTTATTCAACCTATTAAATAGCCCCTTAAGATGTTCGGGTTCCTGGCATAGAAAACTAAAAGTGCCTAGGCCCTCCACTCTTTCAGTAGCCTTACGGCAAACTACAGATTTCTTTTTCAAAAATGATGACTCTTCCTGTATTCCACCGCTATCGGTTATAACAAGTCGACATTCTGACATTACTTCCAATAGCTCCTTGTGAGGTAGCGGGTCTATCACCTCTACATTCTTCAATTTACCAACATGTTTCTTGACCCTTGGGTTTGGGTGTACAGGAAAAATAAACTGCAGTTGCGGATTGTTAGCCGCCAAGTTTTCTAGCTCCTCAAACCATTTCTCCATAATTTCATGATTCTCTCTTCTGTGCATCGTAATTAAAATTTTCGATCCATAAGAAGTTTCAAGATTTGGTATGTTATCCAAAACTGTATTTCCAACTACGTGTATTGTACCTGGGGCCCTCTCTGATTCTAAATTATCTTTTCCTACACTGGACACACACAAATTCTGCTTTGTTAGATTTGAGATACACCTTCTATAGAACTCTTCTGGATATGGGTTTTCTACATCGTATGATCTAAGCCCAGCTTCCAAATGCACAACCTCTATTTTTCTATGAAAAGAGGCCAACGCTACTGCATAAGCTGATGCTGTATCGCCCTGGACCAGCACCTTTGTCACTGACTCAAAAACACTGTCGTTTCCCAGAATTGACATAAAAATAGAGTCTAATCTATTATCAAACTTTTTTATGTCAATTTTGTAATCATATTTAAAATCTCTTTCCATCAGAGAATCATGCTGGCCAGTGAACAGCAATCTAATAGGGGTTTTCTGCTCTTCGTAAACTTCGACAAGTGGTCGTACCTTCAACCATTCCGGTCTAGTTCCGTATGCGATCATTAACATTATTTTATACCCCTTACAGTTTCCCAGCCATTATCTATAGAATCTACAACTTGAGCATCTCTCTCGCTGTAAAATATGGTATGATTTTCAGGCCTACTAGTAGCTTTGTTATCAACTCCATATTTCATACCCTTCAAAGAACTGAACTTTTCCATATCGTCTAATGGGTGAGGGGGTACGTAAGTTTTTAAATTTCCATGTTTTTTACAAAGATACGATAACTGGATGTCTTCGCCATTTTCCCAAGTAAAAGGCTCTTCACGCCACATATATTGTAAGCTGCTCTTTTCAAAAAACCATGCATGACCCACGAGGTCGACCTCTTGAAGCTGTTCATTCGGATTTGACCATCCTACTCTTGTGTGACCGTAGTATTTTTTGTCATTCAAAATAACACCTATACCACCGTAAATGCCGGGATTGTTCTTGATATTTTCTTTGCAATTATCAAACCATTTGCTTCCGGGAATGGTATCGTCATCAAATAACGCTATGTATTTTGTACGACATAGTTGCGCGGCTGCAAAGCGGCCGTGAAACTTCCAATTAAAATCATTTTTAAATACCCTATCCACGTTCAATGTGGAGAAATCATAATTTTCATTATCTTCGTGGTAGTTAACCCATACCCAAATCTCTTTTGGAGGGCTAGTTTGCAGCCTTAGAGCTTGAATTTGTTCCTCTAAATACTCAGGCCTTCTGTAGCAAGTCAAAATAGCCGTCACTTCTTCTTTTTCTTGTCTAGAGCCGTCTATTAATTCCTCAAACAAAACAAGTGCTGAATTAACATTTGATTTTATCACATCCACCAGTTCAGGGCCCTTTAATACAAACCAATCTTCATAAGAAGCACCTAAATTCTTTGGTGTAGTAATAATTTGACAGCCCATCATTTTTGCTTCTACAACTAAGCGGCACAAAGACTCCAATACACCAGGAAAGAATACTAAAGACTTATAGTGTGACAGAATCTTTAGAAAATCTTTTGGATCATCAGAAGATATAAGATCATAATCTATCCCTTTTGATTCACAAAATGCAATAGCTTTTTTTGTATTTTTAATAGGATTTTGATAATCGACAATGGCTACTTTTTCTTTTTTTTCTGAGTGAGAAAAGTCCCTAATCATTTCCAGAGATGATTCTGTCCACAAGCTAGTACCTATTGATACGCACTTACCTTCTTCAAAGTCAAAAGATCTGTTAATAATTTCAACCTGTTTCACACCCAAGCAAACTATTTTTTGAGCCGATCTATAAAACTCTTCATTTACCAATTGAGATTGTGGAATTATAAAGTCTTTAAATTTGGATGGGTCTCTGGTTTTTACATATTTATGGTCATGTTCGTATATCACATACTTTTTCTTGTGTGCAATATATTGTTTTACATCTTCCGGTAAATGAACAAAATTACCAATAATAATAATGCTAGAATCTATAATGTCATTTATTTTACAATTTCTAGATAACAATTCTTTTACATTGTACTTACTCTTTAAATGAGCTAAGAGCACTGCATCATTGCGTTCGGCGCCACCGGGTATATCAGACTCAAAAAAGTCTGCAATAAAAGCAATCATTTACAAGACCTCAATCTCGCTGAGTGCGTCTAACCAATCTGTATCTGGTCTAATATTTGATGGTATTAATGCTTCTGCCATTTTATCTAATATTTGCTCCGTCTTGTAAGATGCTTGAACATGATCTTTTAGGGTATTGGCCCACTTTTGGTACATTCCATGATTCTTATAAACTTTACGGAGTTGCTCTTTAAAGGATTGCTCTTCTGGATATGCCCAATTTGAGCCTTCCACCAAAATATCTTTCCAAACTACACTTTTTGGGATCGGGCCTGTTTTGTATTTTACCTTTGCAAAAAGTTTTTTATCTTTAACTTTTCCAGATTCCTTATATGGCGCTGTCAGAAATTCAGTGTGTGCAGACCAATCAGTTGCAACAATCGGCAATCCTGAATAAGCTGCTTCAAAAATTGGTAGACCAAAACCCTCTCCATGTGCTGCACTTGCATAAGCATGAATATCATCTCTCAAATATAAAGAATGTATTTCACTCTCCTCTAGATCTCCGTGTAGAAGATATACTTTACATTGGCGATCTCCGCAGTTTTGAAGTACCTTTCTCAAGTGATTAAGCGTGACCTCCCTGTCCATTGGGCTTCCCTTTGCCTGGCCAGTCTTTAACACTAGCCCAACATTATCGGTCCTGAATTCATCTACAAACCATTTAATCATGTTTTCAATATTTTTTCGGGGCCCCAAGAGAGCGACTGACAAGAAATTAAACTCTGTACTTGTTTCAAAATCAAGGTTCACAGACTCGATTTCTTTCACGGGATATGGCACTACTTCCACTGGACTGTTGCACTCTAGTATTGCCTCTTCTCCGGTTTGATTATTGACAACTTGATAACTAGTTTGCGTAAACCCTAATCTGGCATGCTCGGAAGGTACTATCAATTTATCAATACCCTTGTGTGTCCTTACTATCCACTCTGGAGATACTCTATCAGTCTCTATGCCGGCGGTCACACAAACAGAGTAAGGTGCCTTCTTTTCGAACTCAGAGGGGATTCCAACATGTATCTGAATATCGAAGGATAGATTTTGCCCGGAAGCCTCAGATTGCTGTATCGCCTTAGCTAGTTGATTTATCCCAAACTGTACCTCACTTGAAGTTTGTGCACTGATGGAACTAGCCCAAGAGGTACTGCCCCAATTTAAAGGATTAATATATAACTCTGTTCCCTCTATCTTTTTCAAAGCCTCAAATACTAATCTAGAATGTTCTCCATACCCAGACTGTGTCAAGATCGGCGCTTCTAATAATACTTTCATCATAGTTCCTCAAAACTCCAGTGCTTGTAATTTTTTCTTGTTTCCCAAGAGCCGCTTTTCTCAAACAAGTCTTTAAATGTACTATACCACAAATTTTTATACTGAGTCATACTGTAATTACTTAGGACGTGATTTCTTCCGGTTTTACCAAGTTCATCTCTATCTTCTGTAGTCATATTATAGAACTCTTCTAACGCGTCGACGATTTGCTCCTTGCTGATCCTATCCTCATATATATATGGGACATCCTGGGAGCCGATAATCGCTTTTGAGGCCGGTTCTATTCCAATTCCGAACTTTTTAAGACCGTCTGTGACCTGTTCTTGTAATCCGCCTGTCATGTTGACAATTATTGGAGTTTCACACGCTAAAGATTCTAAAGTTGCCAAGCCAAAACCCTCTGCATCTGAGATGTTGATAGTACAATCAGCAGCACTATATACTGTGGCGAGGTCACCGGGTGGTAGCTTTTGTGTCGATAATAATACCTGACCCTCTGTCAAATTAAGATTTTCCATTATAGCTTCTAAATCTTGACCATTAGGATCCTTTGGTTCTGTGTGCATAACCAAAACAGCCTTATCGTGACCGACCTTATCCAGAAAATCTTTAAACCAAAAAATTAGTGAACCGGACTGCTTTCTTCTTGCATTTCTATTGTTCCAGAAAAATATTAATTTGTTTTCGTGATCTTTTGTGATTTTCTCTCTAGTGGAATTTATGATATTTTGTTGTTTTCTACAGAAAATGTCAGTATCAACAGTGTGAGGAATACGTACACACTCCACATCTGGGGAAACTGTTTTGACAATATCGTGGGTGACCTTACTGATCGTACAAACCATATCATTTGAATCATAAAATTTCTTATTGAAATTAGGGTAAGGGTAATTATCCCAAACGTGATAATATATCATTGGAATCTTCTTTCTTATCTCAGAAGACATATCCCAAAGCCAGATATAAAATCTAGGATCTGTCATAAACCATAAAGCATCTGGTTTAAATTCTTCTATTATCCTTCTTACCGTATTTTGATCACCATATCCGTTTACTGGCTTTATGTGCCAATCATCTTCATAAGGAGAAACTTTTTGGACCCTATAGTCTTGATGCTTTATTGCTCCTGCTAGACAATAAAACTTAAACTCTCCTGTCTTTAACATGGACTCTATCATGTATTTAGTTTGCGTTCCGACTCCGGATGGCACAAGCGGAGAGTCCGCTATAACTAAAATTCTTTTCTTTTCTGTCATTGGCAATGTTCCGTTTTATAAAATTTACAATACCTGCAATTGAGGCGGTTCTTGAGACGAACACCTTTCTCTATATTTATAACAGCATTTTGCAACACTTTTAAGGAGTTATCAGTCTTTTTTTTGCCAGATGTTACTCTTAAAACCTCTACATTATCTTTTTTTGCCGTTCTCTTAAGTAGTACAAAATAAGTTTCTATCTTATTTGGATCAATATTGTGCTTTTTTGAAAAATAGTTCTTATAGTAAGTTAACTGATATGTGGTCATAGGATCTGATTTTTTATCTCTAGACCACCCCCATGAACAAGTTTTCCAATCAATAATGTGATATTTATCATCAGGAGTTCTTATAACCATATCGATAAACCCTTTAAACTTTGTACCATAAGAGTCAAACTCTTCTATAGGTTCTAAAAGCTGTTCCTCTACTGAAACCACCTCAAACTTTCCAAAGTGTTTTTTTACGGATGGTAAAACTTGCTCACATATTGGTGTAGCTTGATTTCTCATATCTGAGACTAGTTCCTCATTCAATGTTGAGCCGTTTGATCGTAGTATCTGCAATTCTCCTTCAAAAGCCTGATGGAAAATTTCCAAAGGAGATTCAGATATTGACGGGATTGTTTTTTCACAAACAGTATGAATTGCAGTACCAAACGCAGTATACTCATTACCTTCAAAATGTTGTAGTTTATCAATATATATAAGCTTGTGCCTATATGGACACTCTTTCCAGTTCTTTAGCTCTGAAAAACTAATTCTTTTTATATCCGACATTATAACCTCTTTTTTATTTTACTTTCTCTATAATATCATTTTTTGGTTTAGTTGTCGAGGTTTTTTTTCTAGGTCTTCTTGTGGCTTTTATGATTTCATAAACCCAAGTTCCAGAGCTTATATATTGGCCCCTTGCCATATTTGATACTTTTTTTCGCGGTGCTGAGATTAGTCTTATTTTGCCAACTAACTCGGGAGGTATTAAATTGTCAACATTTCCTTCATGCACTAGTTTTTTTTCGTATGCATATTTTCTTTTTTTTATTGATACTGTGATTTTAAATAAGTTGCCTTCTTGTACTATTTCTTCCGTGAACATAAATTTCTCCTAAAGTAAATTTGATATTTTCTTATGCAGCGCTGGGCTTACACTTTTTAATCTTGATATTTCTTTTTTCATAAAAAACGCTTCAAATCCATTTGCAAAGTATTCTCTCAATGAAGTTGCTGCGTACGGGGAAAAAAACAAAGTTGATGTAATTGAAGACAATATGGGATAGCCAACTGTTTGATATAGAAACATATCAAATTCTTTTGTATATTTTGTATTTAAAAAATTTTCTAATTCCATTTCGAAGCCATGAGCGTTTAACAGCGTCCACATTTTCTTTCTTTTTTGTAGAAATTCTTTTTTTATTATTTTATCTGCATATATCTGTCCATCATAAACCTCTTCTACAGAGTGTGCAACTTCATGTATTAAATCGTCCAGAAGATCTGATTCTGACTTCTGACGATTCGTTACATATACTGTTGAATCCTTATAAAGCGCTTGGATCTCTCTGTCTACAAGCTCTCTAAATTGGCCTATTTTTATAAATTCTATATTTTTCAATAAATGTTGAGGGACTATAGAAGTCATTTTTTTTATTACTGTTTTTGCTGACACATCGTTGGTTAGTTTATCTTTTATTTCTACTTCTATAGAGGAAACCACAAACCTATTATTCTGTTGCTGTTTCTGCTTTATGTACTGAATGCTTGCCATCTACATACTCCGTATCTTTAAGTGCCTGAGTGTACCCATTTATCCAATTTTCTTCTGCTAATGCAACAAGAAATTCTGGGAATTGCTCAGCAAATACATTTATTATGTTTTCCACTGTGATTTCATCAGTCTCAGGGTTTACTTTGTTTCCTACATAATTCACGATTATCTCTTTTAATTCTGACTCTGTAGGTATTACTTGTTTTGATAAATCTGGATTTTTCATAATTTTGTAGCTGCTATAGTGGCCACTTTTGACCTCTCCCCTTTTAATAATGTGATGTGACCCGTAAGATCTTCCTCTTTTAATCTTTCTACGACGTAAGATAAACCATTGTTAGTTGCATCTATATATACATTATCAATTTGCTCAATATCCCCAGTTAGAACGATCTTTGTCCCCTCACCGACGCGGGTAAGAACTGTCTTTATTTCATGTTGTGTCATGTTCTGGACTTCATCTATAACTATGAACGCGTTCGAGATTGACCTACCTCTAATAAAGGTCATTGCTTCTACTTCTATTTGTCCCTTATCCATGTACAATTCAAGCGTTGCCTTGTCATCTCCCATAAGAAATTGCAAGTTGTCTTGTATTGGTGCTAGCCATGGAAGCATTTTCTCTTCCATTGATCCAGGCAAAAAGCCTATATCTTTTCCTACTGGTTCAACTGGCTTAGTCACCACTATCTTTTTATAAAAAGCTCCCTGTCCAAAGGTCTGCTCCAGACCTGCGGCAAGAGCTAGTAAAGTTTTGCCGGAACCAGCCTTACCAACTAAAGATACAACTGGAATTGCAGGATCCAACAAAAGGTCAAAAGCAAATTGCTGCTCTTTGTTTCTAGGTTCGGTATTCCAAATTTTTTTATTGCTTTTCACTATCTTTTGAAGAGGTTTATTGTAGCTGCAAAACCTTGCTAGAGCTGTTTTTTTGTCGTTTGAGTTTGAAATAAGCATGACAAACTGGTTTGGACAAAGTGCGTGCTCTTTAGGGTCTATCCAAATTTCGGTCCCGGCGTAGAATCGGTCTACTTCTTGTTCATCTACGAGTATTTCTGACCTACCAGTATACAGGCCATCCGAACTTTCTACGACTTGCTCTGCTTGATAATCCTCTGTCATAAGACCTAGTGCATCACATTTTACTCTCATATTTATGTCCCTAGAGACAACTACAACCTTTCTCGACTTTGGCGCGATCTCCTGTTCTGAGAGAGCTGTTGCGATGATTTGATTATCAGAGTCTTCAAGATCTAAGTCATCTGGTAAACAAAGTGGATTGTACGAAGATACTCTCACTATCCCCATGCCCTTCTCTATCCTAACCCCTTTCGATAGACTACCCTTATCTCGAAGCGCATCGAGGTTTCTTATTATAGACCTAGCTTGAGAACCTACAGAGTCTTGTCTTTTTTTATGTTTGTCGATTTCTTCTAGTACTTTTAATGGGATTACGATATCATTATTTCCAAACGAATTTATACAGTTTGAATCAGTAAGATAAACGCTCGTATCTAGAACATATGTTTTTTTAGCCAAAATGTGCCCTTTTTGTTATATAATAGCACTATTAATTAGAATTTTTAGTGATTTTTACCCATTTAGTAGGTACCTTTTTAAAAATTATAGTTTCTACTTTTTTGGAACTTGTGGGTTTTTGAACTTCTTGATTTTCTATGATAGTATTTTTTTCAGGGCCGCAGATGGCGATGGCTGCTATGGTTAGGCCTGTTAAAACAAGATTCATTTTTATT
>CENT01197570.1_pt1 | contig 13114 bp, 8 predicted proteins | sample 530141 | NCBI WGS metagenome assembly CENT01 (sample SAMEA2591074, study PRJEB7988) | marine metagenome | isolation source: saline water (ENVO:00002010), including | reverse complement strand
GCAACGGATTTTGAATCCGTCATGTCTACCAATTTCATCACTCTGGCATCACATTGTAATGGCTATGCGCCAATGCGTTGCATTATAGCGATGCAGCGCGCGCATACAACACTTTTTTTCGTGAATTACCTTCAAGTGTTGAAAGTTTATACATTGAGTGCGAATAACCTCACGCTTAAACGAGCGTCCATCAATGTGGTCTTATGAGTGACTGTAAAGGCAATACCTATACTTATTGGGAATAGGGAAGCGGGTCGGCAGGTGTTAAGCTCACATTTTAAACACTGCACTAGTGCTGAAACATCAAGTTTGCTGTCTGATCAAATCAGCTCGTTTAAAACGCCAGTAGGTCTGTTATGGACACTGGAACTTTTATTTACGATGTATCTCACGGTAGTTAGTTTCAACTATGAACAATTCCCAGCCAGAAAAGCACATACTCAACACAGTATCGACCCCGTGTGAAGTTCAAATCAATGGATGGACTCTATGAGAGCGGAAAATGTGAACCCACTGCGAAATTTCCACAATATTGTATCTAATCAGTCGTTAGATTTTGACTCGAAAGTGGATGAACTCCTGCGCTTTGGCCTTGACTTGTTTGGCTTGGAAGTCGGTATTGTGAGTCAAATTGTGGGTAATGACTACAAGGTGTTTAGAACCGTCAATAATATTGACGGCTTGGACGCCGGAATGCATTTCGACCTTGGCTTAACCTATTGTCATTACACAATTAATAGAAACAAAGTGGTTGGGTTTAACCACGTAGGCTTTTCAGAAATTGCTAACCACCCCTGCTATGAAGCCCAAAAGCTTGAGGCGTATCTCGCTGCCCCTATAATTATTGATAATAGGGTGTTTGGCACGATTAATTTTTCTGCAGCCAAGCCCGTCAACATCTTTGAACCCGAGAGCTATGAATTTATCGAATTGTTTGCTCAGTGGTTGGGTTCAGAAATCGCTAAAAGACAAGTACTCGAACAGTTAAGAACAAAAGCATCTACTCTTGCAAAATTAGAAAAAGTGGCAAAGGTAGGCTCTTGGTCAGTAGATTTAGAGACTAGTCATGTTCTTTGGAGCGCTCAAACTAAACAGATACACGAAGCTCCCCCTGGGTATCAACCCTCATTCGAGTCGGCGGTAGATTTTTATGTAGTTGGTACGAGTCGTGACAGCATATTGCATGCTGTAGAGTTAGCGATAAAGACTGGTCAGTCATGGGATCTCAAGACACAAATAACAACGATGAAAGGACATCGACGATGGGTGGTTTCTAAGGGCGAGGCCGAGTTTTTTGAAAATAAATGCATTAAACTGTTTGGCACGTTTCAAGATGTAACAGATAGCGAAGAAGCATCAAGAAAGCTGCAAGAAGCAAAGTATAAAGCCGAGCAGGCCACTAAAGCTAAAAGCGACTTTCTGGCCAATATGAGTCACGAAATAAGAACTCCCATGAATGGTGTACTTGGGACTCTACAGCTCTTAGAACGCTCAAACCTAGACTCTGAATCAAAGACGCTTATTTCACGAGCGAGCTTTTCTGCGACGAGTCTGCTTACAATCATCAACGATATTCTGGATTATTCGAAGATAGAAGCTAACCAGCTGACGTTAGAACAGCAGCCTTTTTCAATGTGTGATGTGATGGAGCATGTTCACTCGGAATTAAGCCTAGAAGCCACTGAAAAACAAATAGCGTTAAAATCTAGGATAAGCGAAGGTTTTGTTGATGGGTGGAAAGGCGATGTAGTGAGGGTGAGGCAAATCCTTCTTAACCTGTGCGCCAATGCCGTTAAATTCACCAAGTCAGGACAAGTCAGTATAGCGTTGATGAACGATAGCTCTTATTCGTCAGGCGCGTTACGTTTCACCGTAAAAGATACGGGTATTGGCATGTCTGAAGAAGCGCAGGCACGGATATTTGAACGTTTCACTCAGGCTGACTCATCTACAACTCGTAAATTTGGTGGCACTGGATTGGGTATGTCAATCACGGTTAGTTTAGTTCAAATGATGGGGGGCAAAATTGAAGTTGATAGCGTCCCCAATCAGGGTACAACAATTACGGTAACCTTACCCCTTGAGCACGCAAACTTAGAAGGCAAAAAAACTGCTTCCCAAATGGACGATGTTCCTTACTTTTCAGGCAAGACAATTCTTATTGCCGAAGATAACGATATAAACACCCTTGTTATCGAATCTATGCTAGCACCGACCCAGGCAGACTTACATTTTGCTAAAAATGGCGTTGAGGCACTTGAGCAGTTCTCAAAAAATACACCTGATTTAGTGTTAATGGATATCCAAATGCCTGAAATGGACGGACTTCAGGCATTTGCTGAAATACAAAAATTGAATATGAATGTTCCCGTTGTAGCACTGACTGCCAATGTAATGAGCACTGACATTGAGCATTATGCTCGGGTTGGGTTTAATGCTTATTTGGCTAAACCTGTAAAACTTACGGTATTGTATGATTTACTTCGCAGTGTACTGACCGCTTAGCTGTTATTGTACAAGCTCTTGCCGCACGAGTTCGGCGCCAGCTGCCAGTGCGCTTAACTTTGCGCGAGCTACATGACGAGGTAACGGGGCCATTCCACAATTGGTGCAGGGATACAATTTGTCTGCATCCACAAATTTCAGTGCCTTTCTTAACGTAGTGGCTACTTCCTCAGGGGTTTCAATATCATGGTTGGCTACATCTATTGCGCCGACCATCACTTTTTTACCGCGGATAAGCTCCATCAGCTCCAGTGGAACCTTAGAGTTGTGGCACTCCAGTGAAATGATATCGATGTTTGCTTTTTGAAGCTTTGGAAAAATGGTTTCGTACTGACGCCATTCTTCTCCCAAAGTTTTTTTCCAATCTGTATTCGCTTTTATGCCATAGCCGTAGCATATGTGCACGGCGGTTTCGCATTTTAGTCCTTTAATTGCGCGCTCTAAAGCAGCCACGCCCCATTCGTTAACGTCATCAAAGAACACATTGAAAGCAGGTTCATCAAATTGAATGATATCGACGCCTGCCGCTTCTAATTCTTTGGCCTCTTGGTTCAGAATTTTAGCGAACTCCCATGCCAGCTTTTCCCGGCTTTTGTAGTGAGCGTCATATAACGTATCAATCATAGTCATTGGGCCGGGTAGGGCCCATTTAATGGGTTGAGATGTTTGGCTTCTAAGAAACTTGGCATCTTCCACAAACACGGGGCGAGTGCGTTTAACGGCACCAATCACCCTTGGTACGCTGGCTTCATAGCGATTGCGAATTGTCACCGTTTCTCGATTCTCAAAATCTACACCGCTTAAATGTTCGATAAAGGTGGTAACAAAGTGCTGACGAGTTTGCTCTCCGTCACACACTATATCAATGCCGGCGCACTGCTGTTCGTGTAGCGACAGCTTCAACGCATCGTGCTTGCCCTCAGGCAAAATATCTTGCGCTAGTTTCCACGGTGACCAAAGTTGTTCAGGCTGCGCCAGCCATGCGGGTTTAGGAAGACTGCCTGAGGTGGAAGTGGGTAATAGTGTTTTCATAATGTATTTTTGAATAATAACCTAGTTGAGCTATTCCCATAGAAGAGTAAAACCTTTAGAAGACTAAAAGGGCTACAGAAATAGTGAAAATGAGAAAATCGACAGCGAGCTAGCTGGCTCAAGGCAGCTTGGCCTTTACCAAGCGCATTGTCGTGACCATTGGGTCAGTGCACTTTGATAAGGTTTAATAAACTTTTCCTCAACAAACTTGCCTTGCTCCACTGCCAGTTGAGAACGTTCATCTCTATCGTAAACAATTCGGGTAATTGAATGATCTTTGTGATTGAGGTTCGGTTGATAGTGTTTACCCGCGACAGCGTTCGCGTTATAAATTTCAGGCCGATAAATCTTTTGAAACGTCTCCATTGTGCTAATAGTGCTAATAAGTTCTAAATTGGTGTAGTCGTTTAGTAAGTCGCCAAAGAAATAAAAGGCAAAGGGGGCAACGCTATTAGGCGGCATAAAATAGCGCACGTTCAGTCCCATCTTTTTAAAATAGCTTTCGGTTAATGAGGTCTCGTTAGGCGTGTATTCTACGCCTAAAACGGGATGCTCATTTTCTGTTCTGTGATACACCTTGTTGTCTGACACGCTGATGCATATTACTGGTGACTTCGTAAACTGCGCTTTGTAGGCTTTAGAGTGTACGAAGTGCTGGAACAGCTTTCCGTGCAGCTCGCCAAAGTCATCGGGCACACTGAAATGCGACTGTCCTTCGTTGTGATTAGACAGCACCACACTGAAGTCATAGTCGCGTATATACGATGAGAAGTTGTTGCCAACAATACCTTGCGAGCGTTTGCCCGTTTTAGTGTCAACAATATTGGTTTGAAGAATTTCAATGGTTGGAAAGCTCATCCCGTTGCCCTCGACATCCACATCAACCGATATGATATCAAGCTCAACAGTGTATCTATCTGCAGCAGCATTATCCCAAGTAGCAAGTGCGTTAAATCGATTGTCTATCATTTGCAGTGCATTGCGCAGGTTGGCTTTTCGTTGCTTACCCCTCGCTAAATTAGCGAAGTTTGTGGTTACCCGAGTATGGTCAGAAGGCTGATAGTCTTCATCAAAACGAGTACGAGTAATAGTAAATGCAAATTCCTTAGTCATCGCGGTGTTGGCTCTATGTTTGGTGCTGAAAACAATAAACATGTTATACGCAATTGAAATCATGAATAAAAATGACTTAATTTCATTTTTGTATGAATTTTGTTCATGACTTGTTTCAGTATTAATTGATCAACTGCTTACAACACACGCAGTTACTTTTTTCTATGTTGCGAACGCGATAGCTTTATAACGCGTTAACCAAACAAACATCACGAGAAGAAATTTAAGAAATAACTTAAGAGCGGGGCAAACAGTGAAATGAAGAGCTAGATTTTGTGCCAAAGAGCGAGCAGTAGATGGCGTTGTGTAGGTTTACTTATATAGGTCTTTACCTTTGATAACAGTACACTGCATTATAAAAGAGAATTTTACGAAACGTTTCCTGTGTTCGTTTTTAATCAAGGCTTTCTGTAGCACATAAGAATCAACACATAAAAATCAACACATAAGAATAAACACCATAAGGCGTTCAACAATGATATCACCACGAACATTAGTGGCTTTAATTGTGTCTATTACCACACTGCTAAGTACATCATTTTCAACCAGTGCATTAGAAGAAACCGTCAGCTCAGAGCTTTTCGACAACATGGAGTACCGATTTATTGGTCCATACCGCGGCGGTCGCTCTGTCGCTGTTGCCGGAGTTGATGGGAAACCTCAACTTTATTACATGGGCACAGCAGGTGGAGGGGTGTGGAAAACCACTAATGCGGGGTTGTCGTGGAAGCCAATTTCGGATGAACATTTCGCTGTAGGGAGCATTGGTTCTATTGCCGTGGCACCCTCCGACCCCAACGTAATTTATGTTGGCACTGGCGAAGGGCCTATTCGAGGCGTTACCACAAGTCATGGCAAAGGCATCTATAAATCTACCGACGCAGGTGAAACATGGAAGCTGGTTGGATTAGACAATCGGGGTCAAATTCCAAAAATACGCATACACCCTTCGAATCCAGACGTTGCTTGGGCTGCGGTTCAAGGCAATATTTGGGCTCCCAACGAACAGCGCGGTATTTTCAAAACCACTGATGGTGGTAAAACCTGGCAACACGTATTAAAAGTGAATGGCGAAACAGGGGCCGCGGATTTAGCCTTAGATCCGTCTAATCCTAGAGTGCTGTACGCCAGTATGTGGCATCACGGCAGAACCCCTTGGTTTATAAAATCTGGCGGCGATGGGGGCGGCATTTATAAGTCTATTGATGGCGGTGAAACCTGGGAGCAGCTTGAAAAAGGCTTGCCTACGCTCATTGGCAAAGTGGGAATTGATGTATCACCATCAAACCCCAAACGACTCTACGCCATTATTGAAGCCGATGAGGGTGGCTTGTATCGCAGTGATGATGCTGGGGCTACATGGGAGTTAATGAATGGCGACAATATTCTTAAAGCCAGGGCGTGGTATTACAATCATATCAAAGTAGACCCTAACGACGACAACACGCTTTATGTGATGAACGTTCAGCTACACAAATCCATCGACGGTGGCAAATCCTTTGAAATAAAGTCGCTGCCTCACGGTGATACCCATGACATGTGGATTAACCCAGAAGATAGCTTAAACATGATCAATGCTAACGATGGCGGCGCAACCATCACCTTTGATGGCGGAGAGTCGTGGTCGAGCATTTACAATCAACCTACCGCACAATTTTACCGTGTGATCACAGATAACCTTAAACCCTACTATGTGTATGGTGGCCAGCAAGACAATACCACCATGGCGACGCCCTCTGCTACCTTCGATAGCGGCATTGGTATAGAGGAACAGTTTGCCGTTGGCGGTGGTGAGAGCGCTCATATTGCGTTTAATGCTGACGATCCTTCGCTTATATACGCGACTACCATTAACGGTACGCTTACTGAATTTGATAGAAGCAGTGGGTTAACCCGTCCTATCATGCCTTACCCGGAATACGTGTTTGGTCGTAATGCAAAAGACCAAAAGTATCGCACTAATTGGAATGCGCCGGTTTTAGTATCAACACACAACCCTGATACGGTGTATTACGGAACACAGATGATATTAAAAACCACTGACAGAGGCGTAAATTGGCAAGAGATTAGCCCCGATCTTACCCGTAACGATGCTGAAAAGCAGGGGCTAAATGGCGGTCCTATTACTAACGAGCAGGCGGGCGCTGAATATTATAATACGGTTTTCTATATTGCTGAATCGCCAACAAACGCGGGAGAGCTTTGGGTAGGTGCCGATGATGGTAAGCTGCATCTCACTAACGATGAAGGCAAAAACTGGACAGATATTACGCCCCATAAAAAAGAAGCGCAGGTAAATGCCATAGAGCTAAGCCCTCACGCTGAAGGAAAAGCCTACGTAGCAGTGACTGGTTACAAGCTTAACGACTACAGCCCATATATTTATAAAACGACAAATTATGGTAAACGCTGGACGCGCATAGACAAAGGCTTACCCGAAGACGCTTTTGTGAGAGTGGTTCGTGAAGATAGTCAGCAAGAAGGTATGCTGTTTGCCGGCACAGAAAGCGGAATGTTTATAAGCTTTGATGATGGTAAAAATTGGCAAAAGCTGTCGCTCAACTTACCGCCGGTGGCAATAACCGATCTTAAGGTAAAAGGCGATGACTTGGTGGTTGCTACTCAAGGGCGGGGCTTTTGGATATTGGACGACATAGCGCCACTTCGCGAGGCTAACAATACATTGGTTGATGAAGTGTTGTTCCAGTTTAGCCCAGTTGATGGGGTACGCCTTTTAGCTGGAGGCAATATAAGTGGTCAATTAGAAGCAGAAAACCCTGCGAGAGGGGCTACATTTCGCTACTTCTTAAATGAGGCATTAGATGAAGATGAAACCCTTCGTATCGATATATTTGATGCCAATAACCAACTGGTGCGCACGTTATTTTCTTCAGCGAGTGCGTTTGAAAAATGCGCTAAAGGTAATGAAGATATTCGTAGCCCGCTGAAATTTACACATCCATCTACCGATGCTGGCTTTAACACTTTTGAGTGGGACTTACGTCGTCAGCCCCTTAATTGTATTGATAACGTAACGTTATTCGGTGGTTGGAATGGCGCGAGAGTAATGCCAGGGGAATACAAAGCAACCATCACGGTTGGCGATGTGTCGCAAACCCGCCCCTTTAATGTGTTGCCCGACCCAAGGGAGAATACTCAGCCTGCGGAATTACAAAAAGTAGAGCAGAGTATTCAGGCGAGTGAAGATGTGCTCAATGAATTATTCGCCCACCTTCAAAAAGCGCGTGATGTCCGTGACCGGCTTAAGCATGTGGCAACGTCTAACGTCATGCTAGCGAACGATGTGTCAACATCCATCAAAAGCATTGTGAGTGAAATAGATGAATGGGAATCGTTAGTTATTCAGCCCAAACATCAAACCTTCGAAGACGACATTAATTGGCCAAATATGCTCGACAGACAAGTACGCTTTTTAATGGATAACTTTGATAGAACGGGGGCGCCAGCGCAAGCCGGCGCGCTTAAGCGGTTAGACGACCTTGAAACAAAATGGCAGCAATATAAGTTGAAGCTGCAAACCTTATTTAACGAGCGAATTGCGCCTTTAAATGAAAAGCTTTCTAAGCAAGGCGTGTATGATTTAGATAGTTTGTAAAAGCTTCTAAGTTGCACAAGGCTAAAAAGAATGAAACGCCCCCGTTTGAAATAAATATCAAACGAGGGCGTTTTCTTTTAACGCTACCAGCGCTGTAACGTCCAGTTTAATGCAATAATCGCGATGACTGATGAGGCGATAGGCATGATGGTTTTGGCATACACGTGCCAGTTTCGCACTAACACCAGGAGGGGCAGCAGTAGGGATACGATGGCGAGCTGCCCAACTTCAACGCCAATATTAAATGCGGCCACGCTCATTACTAGACTGTTTGATTGTGCGTTTAATTCTGCAAACACGCTGGCGAAGCCCATGCCGTGAAGAAGACCAAAACCAAAGGTTAAAAAGCCGAGCCTAAATACCACTGGGAATATATTGTTCAGTGCCGTTAGCATAACGGAAATTGCAATGCCCAGCTCTACCCACCTGCTGTCTAACGTTATGATATCAAGGGCGGTAGCGGTAAGCGTTATAGAGTGGGCTAGGGTGAAGGCACTCACTAAAATTACCGTGCTTTTAACAATATCGCGCTTCTTGTCCTCTTTTTTCCACGTGCGTTGATGTCGAGCTAGGTTCACAGTAAGCAAGGTCGCCACGAGAAAAAGAATATGATCCAGGCCAATAAAAATATGCCAAATGCCTTGGTAAACCATTTCAAAAAATTGCGACGCGGTAGACAGTGCTTTAGGCGACAGGGTAAGTATGCGTTTGTCTTCGGCAATCACCGATGTCAGGGTTTCATCTTGCACATTTACCGTAGTAAGAAGCTTATGGGTTGGCGATATGTCGAAAATGCCCTCGTAGCTAATGCTGATTTCTCTGCTGTCTTCACTGCTTTCTTCAGTATTGCGCGCTTGGCAATTAACTGACAAAGGATAAACGATAAGAGATTCGGCGGAGATAGAACGCATAGTAGGAGATGCAGCAGAAACACGGCACTTGCCGCTTCCCTGTTTTATCTGTAGCGCATTGGCAATATAAGCGGCAGCCTGTTGTTGATTGGCTAACACTTCACTCCACAATAGCTTGCCGTCATTATTGGTGTCTAAATTGGCGGCTTGGCCGATGTCTTCAGGCTTGAGTAATAACTCACCCTGAAACACGCCAGCTTCCTGCTGGTTCAGTGTAAGATAGCCACTGCTCAACTCATGAGACACGCATTGTGTGCTAAAAAAAATGAAGAAAAATAATACTACTCGTTGCATAACCTAGCTTTAACTCCGTTAGCTTAACTGTAAAAAAACGCCCTAGCTCTCAGTGATTTGAGATGTCTGAGAGACCTGAAAGATCTGAGAAGCCTGAGAGCCATGTGTGGCTTGAGCAGCTTCTGCGTCCTTCGCGCTCAGGGCATTTTCCGCTCGTTTCAATAATTGTTCATCGTGTTTGGTTTGGGCATATTCCCAGTTAAGACGAGCAAACTTTAGCGCAAGCTTTGGCTGATAATCTACATCGAGGTAATAGCTTGCCACTTGGGCAGCGTGTGATGTGTCCTCTCGCCATGCCCTTATTTGCATGCGCTTGCTTAACAGGCGCATCTCTTTTGTGTCATCGAGGTTAAGGGCCTTTTGCGCTTTTACCCATCTTAGTAAAAGTGCATCGTCTAAGCGGGATATGTCACTGATTTCTTGGGCCAACACTGTCGTTATCGTGTCATAGTGCCCAGTGGCATAGTGGGCATCGGCCCATGTTATCAAAGCACTTACTGGCAGCGTTGATAAAGTAAATTCTGATAGCTGCTGAATGGCAAGGTTTGGCTTCTCAAGTGCTAGCGCCATGCTTGCAAGAGTTTCCCTGTACCATATGTATTCAGCGACATTGGTAGATTCAGCATTCGTAAGTGATGAGTATCGCTCAAACTTTTGCAGCTTGTTATATACATCTTCTGAAGGCGCTATGGAAAAATCGGCATTTAACACACAACCAAAAGCAAGAAGAAAGCTGGTTTTGCCCATTAGCTGTTCGCAGTGTTGTTTAGCCTTGTCGCCTTGACCTCGCTGAATGTTGATATCTGCCAGTAGTAACTGCGCAGCTCCAGAGTGCGTGGTATCTATGGTATTAAGATGTTGAAGGGCGTCATCGAATTTATGTACGCCTTGCATCAACCTGGCTTCGAGAATTACTAGGCGCTGTCGTTGCTCGTAGCTAAGTTCTGCTTGTGATGAACGAAGTCTATTAACGAACTGGGTAACTTGCTGGCGCTCATTTCCCGATGCTGATAAGAAACGACTTGCGGTCAAAAGTTTCTCTGCATCAGAAATAGTAGAAAGTGTTGTGGTAGTAGGTTGCCAAGTGGCAATGATGGTGTCTTTAGATACTTCTTGTGTAGCGTTGTTAATTACAGGTTCTGCATTCACTATTGTTGGCATTGAAAGTAGTAATGAAGCGCTTGCAGTAATTAAAAAACAACAGAAAGTGACACATGAAGGTAGAGGATTGAACATGAAATTTCCCTAAAAAAAAGGCCATCCTTGGCCTTGCGGTTATGCTCTTTTACAACGATTTATTAATCAGTCTTTTTGTTACGTGCTATCAATTAGATTATTGTTTAATCTAATTGATAAAAGACTATTTAATCGATTAATAAGTCGTCAAATGCTGCATCATCAGCATCCTGAGTAAACTCCCGTCCATTGACTGGAAGAGGCTCATCAGTTGGCGCTTGATTAAACGCCGCTCTGGTATAGCTTGTCACTGATAGTTGCTGAGCTTCAATGGTCACAGTGACCGTTCCAGTCACCTTCTGATTAAAGCTATCGCTAACACTAAATGTAAAGCTGTCTGAGCCTGTTACCTGAGCGTTAGGCGTGTAGGTGAAACTACCGTCTGCGTTTACAGCGGCTGAACCTAACGAACCATCTTCTTCCAATGCAAACGAAAGCGGATCGTTTTCAGGGTCCGACGCGCTAAGCGTCCCTTCAAATGCAATGTCCGCCTGCGTTGTTAGCATGTCATCTACTGCAACAGGTGCTTCATTGATCTCGGGCGCGTTGTCATCATCATCACTATCAAAACAACCTGATAGGGCTAGTGCTAAAGATGTAGCGATCCAAATCCGATGAATGCTTCTATTTGATTTTTTCTCAATAGGTTTATTCATAGTTGTGCTCCTTACTCAGAGCCAGCAATAGGCGTTCTTAGGTATGGGAATGATGAATCAATCATGCTTGCATCCACAGGTGCACCGTCAGTAAATGGCACTGTACCTACGCTTGCATCTTCAGGTGCACACAAACCTAGGTCTGTATCTTCACCTGCTACTGGAATTGGGTAGCACAGACGACCCATCACTACGCGAAGCGCAATATCCACAACATCATCACCTGGACGACGACCGTTCGGGAAGCCTGCTAAATCATCGCCTGCTACACCAAATGCCGATTGTGACTCTGCTGGCGTGGCTGGAATACCCGTGTTTAAACGAAGCATTTCAGACGGCGTTACCGTTGCTTGCTGGTTAACACCAGGGAAGCCAGTAAGGAAAGCTGTTACCAAGTCGGTTCTCGGGAAGTTTGTTGGCGCTAATGTTTCAATATCCGTTCCTAGCGTGGTATTAACCGCATCTTTAAACAAGATGTTAAGAAGTTCTGGTAGCGACGGGTGAGTAACGTAATCAGCGAACTGGCCGTCATCACTTGGATGCGCACTTGAGAACGTGTCTTTATCACCAATACCGATAACTAATTCATTCACTAGCGGGCTGCCTAAACGAGATACCTGTGTCATTGCGCCACCACTTACTGATGGTTTTGCGAATGTTGCATCTGGGTTTAGGATTGTTGCTTGTGGCAAGCTTGCTGTAGTCCAGCTGCCTATTACGCCGTTGCCATCACCGGTTACGCACGCTGCAGGTACTTCAACAGACAGTGACGTTACGTTTTTATCTAGTAAGTCATCATTGTTTTCGCTTTGTGTAATACCGCCTGGGAAACCTTCTCCATCGCCAGCACCCGGCGCACTATCTCCTTCAACAGGTACATAGTTTACCAAGTCGAATGTTTTACCAAGGTTAACTACAAATGGGTCTTTACGCTGACCTACAAATACGCGAGCCATATCGTCACAGCCAGGAATAGCAAACGAATAGATGAAGCTTTCTGCATAACGGGCATATTCAGCTTCACTGGTGAAGGTTTTATTACCGATATAATCAAGCGGCTTCTTAAACATATCGCCCATAGAAGGCGTTAATGTAGTGCGCTCGCCGCTCTGCATGTCGCCAGAAACCATCGTTAGCGAGTACATTTCAGAGAAGTTTGCCGCGCTTGAATCATCAGCGCTAATACCACCGATGTTTTTAAGCGGTACTTTCACCATTTTTTGGTCGCCTTCTGGACCAATCGGAAGGGCAATGCCTTCGTTATCAGCAGCAAGCATGTTAGTGAAATTAAATACAAAGCTTACGTCTTCCACTGCGTCGCCATCACTATCGATGTGTATGGCGTAGTGCGCGTTAGGATCCATTGCGAAGTAATTTGGTCCGCCATACGCATCTTGTAATGGAATGTAGTTGGCAATAAAGGTTACGTAGCCGTCACGGCCTTCTTCGTAACTGTTAAAAGCGTAAAAATCTGTACTGTCTACCGCTGGAGCGCGGGTAATGTTTGGCGCTTCTCTATGACTTGATGCAATGGCACCTGCTGTAACTGCAGCGCAAGTGAGAGCAATTGCAACCGATAGTGTTTTACGTTTGAAGATTGTCATTATGTATCTCTCTGTTTGATGAGTTCATAGAGTTAAACGAGTGAGATGCGCTACTAGATGCAAAAAAAACAAAAAAAATTAAAATAAATGTTTAAAAGTGGTAAATAAAAAGAAAAAGGCCGCATTTTTATGAGTAAAAATGCGGCC
>CENT01002063.1_pt1 | contig 13169 bp, 12 predicted proteins | sample 530141 | NCBI WGS metagenome assembly CENT01 (sample SAMEA2591074, study PRJEB7988) | marine metagenome | isolation source: saline water (ENVO:00002010), including | reverse complement strand
AAGCCGGCAATATATTCATCGGGTTTATCCGAGCCGAAAAAATCGAGCATCAGGAACGGGTCAAGATTGGGTAATAAACGCTGGCCGATAATCCGGGTTAAGCTTACCCCTGCACCATCCTGGGTTGGCATCCCACTAACAAGTTGCTTAATAGTTCGGTTGGTCATTGTTTTTTACTTCCATAAAGACAGATCGGGCCCTACGGGAACGACCTGTGTAGGATTAATCATTGTGTGACTGTAATAGTAGTGACGCTTAATATGTTCCATATTCGTTGTATCGGCTACGCCCGGCATCCGGTAAATGCGCTTCATATAATTAAACATGGCAGGATAGTCACTGATTTGTTTACGGTTACATTTAAAATGGCCATGATACACAGCGTCGAAGCGCACTAACGTAGTAAACAAACGTATATCGGCCTCAGTCAGCGTTCCGCCCACAAGGAAAGGTTGTTTTTCCAAGCGAGCTTCCACCTTATCTAAAGCAGCAAATAACGCATTAACCGCCTCCTCATAGACCTGTTGTTCAGTAGCAAACCCTGACTTGTATACGCCATTATTGATATCGTTATACACCCATTGATTCACTTCATCTATCTCAGATTGTAACGTGTCGGGGTAATAATCGGTGTGGTTACCGGTAATGTCATTAAAGCTGGTATTGAGGATCCGGATAATCTCAGCCGATTCGTTATTGACGATTTTTTCGGTCTTTTTATCCCACAGCACCGGCACCGTTACACGAGTAGTAATATCTGCCTGCTGACGTAAATAAATCTCATACATATACTGATGGCCGTAGAGCGTATCGCCGGTACTGCCCTTATGCGGCAAAAAGCTCCAGCCTTTATCCAGCATTTCAGGATTTACCACCGAAACACCGATATGGGAATTAAGGGATTTAAGCTCTCGCATTATCAGAGTGCGGTGCGCCCATGGGCAGGCCAGAGAAACATACAAATGATAACGGCCACTTTCTGCCTTAAATTCACTGTCTTCACCGATGGTATTTCTGAACAACGAATCCTGACGCTCAAACCGACCGCCGCTTTTATCGGTGTCATACCATTTGTCGTGCCATTTGCCGTCTATTAACAAACCCATGATGCTCTCCCGTGTAAAGTAAATGAATGCGTGGTAAGTGGAACACACATCTGTCTAAACGGCTTAACGGAACATTTGGATTGATTGTTCTATGTTTTAGAACAGTCGGTTAATTATCTCATCAGCAATGGGTAAGGCGCTGGTGGCCGCCGGTGATGGCGCATTGCCAACGTGTAGCGCATGGGTAGATTCCACAAACTTAAAGTCGTGCACAAGTACCCCGTTACTGTCTACTGCCTGGGCACGGATCCCAGCACGATAAGGTAAAAAGTCTGCTGCGGTAATGCCGGGGCAATAGCGGCTCACCAGCCTGGCATAGTGTGTTTTAGACAAGGACGAATACAATTCTTTAACGGCTGCACGTCTGTACCGCCAAAGCAATTTCCACACATCACCGTGGGCAAACAGGTGCAACCATTCAGCATCAGTGCTGAATAAACTATTATAGGCTTCCCGGCCTGTGGTCAGCACGGCGTTTGGCCCTACCGTAGTGTAACCGCCTATCATTCGGGTTAAGTGTACTCCTAAAAATGGCATCGCCGGATCCGGTACCGGATAAATCAGATGGTGGGTGATGTCATCATACTTGCGGTTTAAACGGTAATACTCACCTTTAAAGGGCAGCATTCTGAAGTCACACTCAAGCCCCTGCATCCGGATCAGTTCGTCACTATAAATGCCTGCGCAGTTAATTAATTTAGCCGCCCTGACTGTGGTTTCGCCCCTCGGATAAGAAAATCGTAACAACACGCCGCCACTATCATCCTCTATACTCACAAGCTTATGCTGATAATGGATCTGGCACCGGCTCTGAGCGCTTGCCTGCTGTAACAGACAAGCCGTGATAGCTTTGTAGTCAGTAATGCCGGTTTGCGCGACAAAAAAACCGCCTACAGCATTGATGGCTGGCTCACGGCACTGGATTTCAGACGCTGTTAACCGCTGTGGCTGGAGTTCGTTCTGTACACAGCGATGGAATAAGTCTTCCAGAGCGGGTAACTCATCTTCGCTCGTTGCCACAATCAGTTTGCCGCACTGTTCATGGGGCAAACCAAATCCCCTGCACAATTCAAAGGTATGCTCCAGCCCGGCGCGGCAAAAACGGGCTTTATAACTGCCCGGCGCATAATAAACCCCGGCGTGTATCACTCCGGAGTTACGCCCGGTTTGATGGGCGCCACAGTCACCTTCCTTATCAAACAGCATAATGCGGGCACCAGGCTGACGCTGACTCAGCTTATAAGCCACCGCAGCACCAATAATACCAGCACCGACAATGGCAAAATCACATTCTGTCATGGGTATTCTATTGAAAAATGCTAAACTCACCCCGATAGTACCCGTCCCATCTTTAACATCAACCAAAAAGGGTCTGAAATGTTTGATTCACAACGCTTTGGTGGTGTTGCCCGGTTATATGGCGAGCAACAAACCACGCAAATTGCCGGGCTGCATATTGCCGTAATTGGCATTGGCGGTGTTGGCTCGTGGAGCGCTGAGGCGCTGGCCAGAACGGGCGTAGGTCAGATAACCCTGATTGATCTGGATGACATCTGTGTTACCAATACCAACCGCCAGATCCATGCTTTAAATGACACCGTTGGCCAGGCCAAAGTTACGGTAATGGCACAGCGTATCAGTCAAATCAACCCGGCATGCAAAGTGAATGTTATTGAAGATTTTGTTACGCCTGACACGGTTATGGAACACCTGGCCGGTGGATACGATGGCGTTCTAGAGGCTACGGATTCCATCAGGGCTAAGGCCAGCATTTTATATTACTGCAAACGCAATAAATTACCCGTGGTTACCGTAGGCGGAGCCGGCGGTCAGGTTGACCCAACCCGGATAACCTACGCCGACCTGGCTAAAACCATTCAGGATCCGTTAGCGGCAAAACTTCGCAACGAATTGCGCCGTAACTACGGATTTTCCAAAAATCCTAAACGACGCTTCGGCATTGAATGTATCTATTCTACTGAACAACTTCGCTACCCGCAGCCCGATGGCTCGGTTTGTCATAACAAGTCCCTCACCGATGGCAGCACCCGACTTGATTGTGCTTCCGGATTTGGTGCATCGGTTATGGTAACGGCCTCCTTTGGTATGTTTGCCGCCGCCAGGCTTATCAATAAACTCACCGGTATTTAAGTGTAACGCGGCTCGACATTTCACGCGGGCTCGCGCACAATACCGCAAAAGGAGAGCCATTATGCAACAACACGAACTAGAACAACTGATGGCAGACAGCGCGAAAGACGCTGTAGGTACCAGTCGGGATATGTTTAACATTGAGTTAGACTACAGCGCTGAAAGTATTGAGATGGTAGACAACCTGCTGCTGGCGTTTATCGACCGCTTTAAGGATCAAGCCCTGGAAGATAACGCGGTATTCACGCTGTGTAATATTTATGGTGCTTACATCGGTGAAGTTATGCGTAGCCTGATAGGCGGCAGCTGGCGGTATGACGAGTCAGATAAAACCGCGCCTTATGTGGTGCTGGATGTGGGTGAGTATTCTTACGCCTTTGCCGGAATTTGTTATGAACGTTTGGTTAATGACAGCCAGGTAAGTGTTAAGGCCTACTTTGATCAGGCTCTGGCAAATAACACTCAGTAATTTATTCTTCTGTCTGCTCCCTGACTGGCGGCTGACGCCAGTCATGTAACATGATGGCCAGGTGATGGCTGCGGTTAACCATATACATCAACGCAATCATCAGCAGTGCCACCGCACCAAGATAACCATTAAACTGCCAGCCGGCGCGCTCCAAAAAGCTGCCAATCAGTAACAACTGACACAAACTTCCCAGGGTGCAAAGCGGCTTTATCAATAAACGCCAGCCGGTATACCCTCGTTTCCACAAATGTTCCCTGAAGCTCATCAGTACGATCACCAGCAGAAAAGGTAGTGTCACTGCAATTTGCAGCCATAATACGTCGCTGTGCGGAAAGAAAATACGATAGAGCCTGTCAGACTCAGCCGGGATAGCGGTAAACGCCGCCACCAGCAGCAGATCGCGACAGGCTATTGCCAACATCCAGTATAACCATCGCGGCGGCAGTACCGTGCCGGCTTCGTCGTAATGTTTGAGTGGTAAAGGGATCATAAACTACTTAAAAATTCAGAAAAATGACCAGAAAAATGACTGTCCGTTAATACCGGGCCTTTCAGCCGGTAACAGCAAACCTGACTATACCGCGGGCAGATTGCATTTGCAGATCCCGCGGGCAGGCATTTGTGCCAGTTTAACACAGCCGCATCTCGGGCAAGAATGAATATTGCCGGGTTCAACAAACCGCTTTACTCCCCTTAATGGTTTTCGCATTTAAACCATGGATACAGTTATTTGGCGGAATGGCCTTAATCTAACCCTCTTGCGACGCCAATTGTTATCCAAATCACCGGTAATTTTTGTTATTCGACTCCCCCGCCGGGTGAACTTAACAATCTTTTTGGGTATAATCTGCGCCCTTTTGAAACTGCCGTCGCACACCATCAGAGCTCACTATGACCGTTGAAAAATTTGACCCGAAACAAACCACCACACTGGAAGGACCTAAAGCGGTGTTAAAGCAGCAATCAGAAACGACATCCAGCTCTGATACTGCGAAAGCAAAAATCGGTTTTGTGAGCCTCGGCTGTCCGAAAAACCTGGTGGACTCAGAACGAATTCTTACTCAGCTTCGCACTGAAGGGTACGAGGTAGTACCTACCTATAATGATGCCGCGCTGGTTATCGTGAATACCTGTGGTTTTATTGACGCAGCGGTGCAGGAATCACTGGATACCATTGGTGAAGCCCTGGCTGAAAACGGCAAAGTGATTGTGACCGGTTGTTTAGGCATTAAGGAAGATGAAATTCGTGAAGTACATCCCAATGTACTGGCGATAACCGGCCCTCATGCCTATGAGGAAGTGGTTAATCAGGTGCATGATCACCTGCCCAAGCCTCAGCATAACCCGTTTGAACACCTTATTCCGGATCATGGTATTAAACTCACGCCTCGTCATTTTGCCTACCTTAAGATTTCCGAAGGCTGTAACCATCGCTGTACGTTCTGCATTATTCCATCCATGCGCGGCGATCTGGTGAGCCGCCCTATCGGTGAAATTCTCGATGAAGCCCAGCGCTTAAAAAATGCCGGCGTAAACGAACTGCTGGTGATCTCGCAGGACACCAGTGCGTACGGCGTGGATATGAAGCATCGCACCGGGTTCTGGAACGGCATGCCGGTAAAAACTCACCTGCAACAGTTATGTGAAAAGCTCGGCGAAATGGGCATGTGGGTAAGACTGCACTATGTGTACCCCTACCCTCATGTAGATAACCTTATCCCGCTGATGAACGAAGGTAAAATCCTGCCCTATCTGGATATCCCCTTCCAACACGCCAATAAGCGCATCCTGAAATTAATGAAGCGTCCGGGTAGTTCAGAACGCTCGCTTGAACGGATCAAAAAATGGCGCGAGGAATGTCCGCAGCTCATCATTCGCTCCACTTTTATCGTTGGCTTTCCTGGTGAAACCGAAGAAGAGTTTGAGGAATTACTCGACTTTATGCGTGAAGCACAACTCGACCGGGTTGGTTGTTTTGCCTACTCGCCGGTTGAAGGGGCTGTGGCTAACGATCTGCCCGATCCGGTAGATGAAGACGTTAAACAAGAGCGTCTGGCCCGCTTTATGGCCGTTCAGGGCGAGATTAGCGCAGAACGTCTGAAACAACGTATTGGTCAGGAATATCAGGTAGTTATTGACTCAGTGGATGCGGAAGGCGCGGTTGGTCGTTGTTATGCTGATGCCCCGGAGGTAGACGGCGTGGTGCATTTAAACGGCGTTTACGATGTGACACCCGGCCAGCACGTCTGGGCTGAAGTCATCCATACCGATGAGCATGACATGTGGGCCGTGATGTCTGAAGAGCAGGATGAAACAGACGATGAGGCGGAGTAATCCGCCTCGGTAACCCTTTTACCAGGGGAGCTCATCACCCTTAGCGTGAATAAATCGCCCTGCATTCGCCAGGGTCAGTTCGCCAATCCGGGCAACCAGACTGGCCGCGGCAGTTTCGGCGTCAACATCTCCATTACCGCCCACCATTTCAGTTTGCACAAACCCGGGATGAAACAAGCCTACGGCAATGCCATCGGCTTTGAGGTCATTGGCCAGGGAAACGCCTGCGGCATTAAGCGCCGCCTTGCTCATGCGATAGCCGTAGTATCCGCCGGAACCGTTATCGGCCATTGATCCCATCCGACTGGTAATAAGGGCCACCTTGCTACCAGATGAAAGCTGTTTTAACAAACACTGGGTAACCAGTAACGGGCCCATGGCATTCACTCTGAACTGATAATCGATGGTATTGGGCTGCCAGTCGGTGATCGCCTCATTAGCCAGCACACCGGCATTATTGATTAGAACATCAATGTCAACATCACTTAAAGGTGCCAACGCTTGCGGTAGACTGTCTGGCACACCCACATCCACGCCACTGAGCACTTCTGCGTCGGTAGCATTCAGTGCATCTGAGCTGTTGCGGCACAGTGCATAAACCGAATGGCCAGCGGCCAGATACTGCTTCACTAACGCCAGGCCAATGCCGCGATTGGCTCCGGTAATAACAACATTCATATGATGACTCCTTACGCGCTTTACGTTCGCTATAAGCTCTTAGTACCTAATTATCCGCGGCCAGACTGGCCAGCAGGTTAGTCAGATCATCCGGCGTATCTATACCTACCGGCGGCTCCGACAGCGCTTCCTCAATATGGATAGCATCGTCATACCAAAGGGCCCTTAACTGTTCGAGCGACTCAATTTGTTCCAGGGCAGACGGCTCATAGCTCACATACTGATTAACATAGCTTGCGCTATAAGCATACAAACCAATATGGCGATAGTACAAGCCGGGATCCGCACTCACCGGAGGCTGCATCATAGTTTCGCGGGCAAAAGGTAACACTGATCGAGAAAAATACAGCGCTTTACCCGATGCAGAAAAGACCACTTTTACGATGTTGGGATTAAATACATCATCTTCGTGAGCAATGGGCGTGCACAGTGTTGCCATTTGCATAGCAGGGTTGGCTGCCAGGTTGGCCGCCACCTGACGGATATTGTCTGCTGGTACAAAGGGTTCATCACCCTGCACATTAACGATAATGGTGTCATCGGCGATCTGCTGGGTCTGGATCACTTCAGCAATACGCTCAGTGCCGGACGTATGCGTGGTGGCTGTCATCACCACGGTTGCAAACTGCGCGGCCACACTGGCAATGCGTTCATCATCGGTAGCGACAATGACCTTGCTGGCGCCTGCCTCATTGGCCCTGTCAACCACATGTTGAACCATGGGCTTACCCTGAATATTGGCCAGCGGTTTACCGGGGAAGCGGCTTGACTGGTAGCGGGCGGGAATGACAACCGTAAAATCCATGGGCAAGCTTATCCTTTTTTCAGTGCTTCGAGTTCTTCAAGAGATATCGCCGTGGCCTTCTCTTCCAGCAATACCGGAATACCATCGTTAATCGGGTAAACAAGACGGTCATAACGACATACCAGGCCAGGCTCATTATTGCGCTCTGTGTACATTAATTTTCCTTTGCACACTGGGCAGGCTATTATTTCCAGCAGCTTTTTATCAAATGCCATGGTGTTTCCTTTGTTATTTTTGTTCAGCGTGCAATACGCTGAATGAGCTGAGTATAAAAATCTTCGGCCAGCACCGCATCCACCGGCTGGTACCAACAGTTATCATGGGCGTGCGCCACCGCCTTTACTGCATCTTTTTCGGTCATAATCACACAGCCGTCTGGAATATCCTGTTTACCGATAGCATGATGATCGGCCAGCGCAACACAATGATCAAGCCTGACGCCCATCTCTTTTAACTGGGTAAAGAAACGACTCGGGTCGCCAATTCCTGCCATGGCAGTAATATGAAACTCCTGTTCCAGCTCCACAAGTTCTCGCTGTAACTGGGGGCGCAATACATTAATCAGTTTGCCGGGCTTTAAAGCCATTTTAAAGGGTGGCGGCATGGTGTTTCTCTGCGGCAACTTAAGCGCTTCGCCTGGCTGATTTAAAATTAAGAAATCAATGCTTTTTAGTCGCCACAGACCTTCACGTAACGGCCCCATAGGCAGCAACTGTTGGTTACCAAACAAACGTCTGTCGGCCACCACACACTCAACATCCCGGCCTAGCGCGTAATGTTGCAAGCCATCGTCACTGATGATCACTGTACAGCCTTGCTCTGTCAGTTGCTGCGCTGCGCGGGGGCGGTTGGGATCGATAACCACCGGCACACCCGTGCGCCGCGCTATCAATAAAGGTTCATCGCCCACCATGGGGGCAGAGTCGTTTGCGCTAACCTGATGAGGAAACTCGGTGGTTTTAGCGCCATACCCACGACTTACCACACCGACTTTGTAGCCGGCCTGTTGGAGCCTCTCGCAAAGCGCCACTACCAAAGGCGTTTTGCCATTGCCGCCCACGGAAAGATTGCCAACCACTATAACCGGCACTGGCAGTGTTATGGTCTTTTTAACGCCCAGTCGAAACAGTAATCGACGTAATGCTGATAACAGAATAAACAGCAGCGTAAAGGGTAACAATAACCATTGATACCAGCGCCCTTCATACCACATACGGTTAAGCGCCGACATTGCTACTCCCCAAACTGTAGCGCATGTAACTGTGCATAAGCACCGCCCTTGTTGAGTAACTCCTGATGTTTACCCTGCTCGATAATCTTACCCTGATCGATCACCAGGATCTGGTCGGCATTTTCGATAGTGGATAACCGGTGGGCAATAATGATACTGGTGCGATCCTGTTGCAGTGTTACCAGAGCATCCTGGATCATCCGTTCTGATTCGGTATCCAGCGCCGAAGTTGCCTCATCGAGAATTAACACCGGTGCATCCAGCAGCAATGCCCTGGCAATGGCCACGCGCTGACGCTGTCCGCCAGACAACACAGAGCCATCTTCGCCAATCATGGTATCCAGACCGTCTTCGAGCAACTCTGCAAATTCCATTACGTGAGCCAGTTTGGCTGCTTTTTCAACGGCCTCTCTGGAGACGTTTTCCGCCACGCCATACGCAATATTGTTAGCGATAGTATCGTTAAACAAGGTTACCTGCTGGGAAACCAGCGCGATATTTTTGCGAAGCTCAGTGAGCCTAAATTCGTTGATATCGGTGTTATCCAGCGTGATCTGCCCTTGCTCAGGCAAATAGAAACGGGTGAGTAAGTTTGACATGGTTGACTTGCCGCTACCAGATCGGCCCACCAGCGCAATACTGGTGCCAGCGGGGACATCAAGATTCATATTATCGATCGCCGGAGTGTGCTTACCCGGATAAGTAAATGTTACGTTGTTAAAGCGTATGTTGCCCTTTACTTCGTTGGCATCAAGCACACCGATATCTTTTTCAATTTGCTCATCCAGCACGGCAAAGATGCTTTGGCAGGCTGCCATGCCTTTTTGAAACTCGCTGTTAACCGTAGTCAGCTGTTTTAACGGTTTTAGCAGCATCACCATATAAAATACGATGGTCACAAAGGTACCGGCGGTGAGCTCGGCCAGCATACCCGGCGTACTGGCAATATACAGCACCACCGCCAGGGCTATAGAAGCGATGACCTGAATGCTCGACACACTCAGGGTTTGTGTAACAGCCAGCTTCATAGTTTGCTGGCGATTGGTGTTATTCTTTTTGGCGAAGCGATCCTGCTCTTTTTGCTGACCACCAAACATTAAAACCACTTTGTGGCCTTTTACCACCTGCTCAACCGCGCTGGTAAGATTGCCCATGGACTTCTGGATATTGCGGCTAACCGTACGAAAGCGTTTGGTAACAAACGTTACGATAACGGCTACCACAGGCCCGACAAACAAAAACACCAGTGATAACTGCCAGGAGAGATAAAACATCCAGGCCAGGATCCCTATCACCAGGGCACCTTCACGCACCAGAATCGCCAGTGATTTACCTGCTGCACGGGCCACCTGGTCGGTATCGTAAATGACTTTAGAAATCAGATTGCCTTTAGCCTGCTGGTCGTGAAAGCTTACCGGTAGATGAATATATTTACTGAACAGTTGCTGACGCATGGTCATTACCACCTGAGCCCCAATCCAACTCAGCGCGTAGCTGCCCATAAAATTAAAAATGCCGCGAATAATAAAAACCGGTACCACAAGGTAGGCTGCCATGCGCAAATAACCGTAATCCTGGTTGTTCAACGACCGGTCGATCACAGGCTGTACCTGCGAAATCACGAAGGTATCGAGTGCCGAGTAACCCACCATACCGATAAATGCCACAATAAAGGCAAGTTTGTAGGCTTTCAGGTAGCTAAAAAACCGTTTTACCGGCAATGCTTGTTCATCATTTTGTTGCATAGTTCACTGTTTACTATAAAAATCGGCGCCATTGTACCTGCTATACCCATGACACACCAAAATAATCGATTCTCGTTGTCAAAACCGTTTGCACGGAATGTCTTTATTTATGGGCAGTTTACTGTTTTACAAACGTTTTATGATACCAGCGGCTGTGCTGACTTTGGCGATAAGCATAAGTGCTAATGCTGTCGTCGGTAATATCAAAGCGCATATAGCCGCTCTCACTGACAAGTAAAGCCTTGCTGCCCGCATTCCGATAACGCTCAGCAACGTGCCCATGAGGAAAGCCCCAGCGATTTAGCCAGCCCTGGGAAAACACTACAAATTGCGGCTTTACCTGTTCGATAAAGGCAGTGGATGATGAGGTTTTGCTGCCGTGATGCGGTGCCAGTATGATGTTTGAAGTCAGCTCCTGACTGACTTCAGGTAAGCTCAACAAAACCTGCTCCGCCTTTTGCTCAATATCGCCCGGCAGTAATACGCTGTAGCGGCCATTTGTAACTCTAATCACGCAGGAGCCATCGTTATCAGACCAGCGCTCACTAGCGTCAGGTAAGGGCCACAAAGCCTTCACTTTTAAGCCTTGCCAATGCCAACTGGCGCCCGAATGGCAATTATCCTTCGGGGTAACAATGGTAAGCCCAGGATACGTTGTGCGAATAAAATCTATCCCCCCGGCATGGTCATTATCAAAATGACTGATAAATACCAGCTCAAGTTGCAATCCACGGGTTTGCAAAAAGGGGCGGATAACCGCCTCAACAAAATTAAACCCCGAGCCAAAGGCAGCGCCGGTATCAATTAAAATAGCCTTACTATTGCGGCTGATAAGTGTGGCATTACCCTGCCCCACATCAAAAATGTGTACCTGCCAGTCATCCTGCTGCCTTGCTATTGGCTGGTAACTGCCAGAACAAGCCAGCAGCGTAACGATCAACAACAACAAGCGCCCTTTAAAAGGCGGTATCAGAACGAGTAATAAACCTATAAAACTGGCCAACAACAACGTGGATGTATATACCGGGAATGCCGCATAGTCACCAATAAACCTAGCCACTAGCTCAAGCTGCTGCATCAGCCATTCGAGCACGGTGCCGCCCCCCTGCAACACCCAGGCAGTGATGGGATGATCAGCCGGCAGAACAATGAGCATTAATAACCCAAGCAGACACAAAGGGATCACCAGCAACGACATTACCGGTACGATCAATAAATTAATCAACGGCGAAATTAAACTCACCTGCCCCAGTAGCGCCCCTACTAAAGGCGCCATGAGTACACTTAGCATAAGTTGTAAAAGCACCACTCCCCGGATCCAATGACCACTGCGATCTGACTTATTCCACCACCAGTGAAACCAGATAATTATGGCTACGGCACCAACGCTCAGATACAAGGCCGCGCCGTAAATTGCCATGGGGTCGAGCAAAATGCTCACAGCCAAGGTGAGTAACACCAGTGTTAGCCGCGACAAACGGAGTTTGCGCAAGTACAACACAGCAATAATCAGCAGCGCACAGTACGCTCGTAGAACGGCAGTTTGCCAATCCGCCAGATAGGCATAAAAGCCACAGGTAGCAAGTACGACAATTGAAGTGCCAAAATACAGGCTTTTCGGTAAGGAAAATGTTATCCAGGCCGATGCCGCAATACAGCCTCTGACAGCAATAAGGATTGCGCCTGCCACAATCATCAGGTGCAAACCAGAGATAGCAAACAGATGAGCCGTGCCAGTTTGCTGTAATAACTGCCAGTCTGGTTTGGAAAATCCCTGACGCTCACCGAACAATAAGGCCAGCAACCACTTCTCTCCCGGCAGCTGTAATGAGGCGAGCCTGGATTTTAATCGATTACGGATGGACGTATTCGTCTCTAGAAGCGCAATGCGATGGCCACGTACGTAGCCGGTTTTGACTATCCGTTGACTCACATACCAGCGCTGCATATCAAAACCAGCCGGATTAGCGATAGCCCGGGCCGGTTTGATTCTGGCAGCCCCCCGAATACGCTGGCCTGTGGTAAAACCTGCCTGAGGCCGGTAATAGTGCAACTGTATCGCCCATGATTTATCCCAGACATGCTGATTGACGATAATATCGTTCAATATCAGCCTGTCGTAGTCGGCAAAGCGCTGATAACCAACAACTCGTCCCTCAATTATGACATCTTGTTGAATTTCACCACCAAGCTGTTGCCACTTGAGGTATGATTGCCCTACACTCGTTGCCACGAAAAGGCCGGCTGTTGTCGCCCCCATTGCAACCCAGGCAAAGCGTAACGGTTTTTGCCATCGTTTTGCGTTACAATACTCAGCCATAAGTAACGCCGTGGCTGATAAAGATATAAATGCGAGCACAAACGGCAACCCGCTGTGGGGCAGTTCTGACCACCAGCGACCTGAAATCACTGCGCCGCTAAATGCTGTCGCCGCAGTTGTTAGCATGCTTGTATTCACCAGTGACTCTGTTTGAGAAAAGATTGTTAGATATATGCCGAAGAAGTTTATAAAACGCTATTTGCCTGATCCGCATTCGATAAAGGAAAATCGGGCCTTAAAAATCTTTGGCAGCATTCTTCATGAGCCCAATTTATGGCATCTGAACCGAAAATCCGCTTCCGGCGCTTTTGGTATCGGATTGTTCTTCGC
>CENT01097831.1_pt1 | contig 13191 bp, 9 predicted proteins | sample 530141 | NCBI WGS metagenome assembly CENT01 (sample SAMEA2591074, study PRJEB7988) | marine metagenome | isolation source: saline water (ENVO:00002010), including | reverse complement strand
AAAACAGATTTTTACAACCCAAACAGTATCCGCTCCAGTTTGGGTTGTCTTTTTGCTTTACCGACTGCAATCGGAACTTCTCAGGAAGTCATCACCTATTTAAATGACAATGAATATTTTATTGCTGCCGCAGCACTCCAGCCCGATGCACTTGCTTATGACGAATTTGATTACAAAACACCCTGCGCCTTGGTAATGGGAACTGAAAGTACTGGCCTAAATACAAATTGGCTTGAGGCCTCACATCAACATTTAATTATTCCTATGTCGTCAAAAGTAGATTCATTAAATTTATCTGTTTCGGCAGGGATTTTGATATATCAAGCTAGAAGAAAAAAAATTGATTAGCAGACGCATTAAAATCTTTAGTATATTACTACTTAAATGATTGTTGACGAAGAATTAGAAAACAAAGAAATTGCCAAGCAGTATAAAGAACTGCTCCGTATCAGCTATCAAACACTAAGCGAAAAAGATAAAAAGATGATTCGCCTAGCTTTTGACACTGCAGTAGAGGCTCATAGCGACCAGAGAAGAAAATCTGGAGAGGCTTACATTTTCCATCCCATTAATGTCGCTAAAATAGTCGCCCAACAAATCGGTCTGGATGCTACTTCCATTTGTGCTGCACTTCTGCATGATGTAGTCGAAGATACTCAATTTACTCTAGAAGATATCGAACGACATCTTGGAAATACAGTTGCCAAAATTGTTCATGGCTTAACTAAAATTTCAAGTCTAAAAAAAGATAAAAATATTTCTCTTCAGGCAGAGAATTTTAGAAAAATGTTGTTGACTTTAAATGATGATGTTCGAGTCATCATTATTAAAATAGCTGATCGTTTGCACAATATGCAAACTATGGATGCCATGCCTGAATACAAGCAAGTTAAAATTGCATCAGAAACGCTCTACATCTACGCTCCTTTGGCGCACCGAATCGGCTTGTATAACGTTAAAACAGAGTTGGAAGACCTGAGTTTAAGATATACTGAACCTCAGCGCTATCAATCCATCAAAAGTAAGATTGAGGAAAGCTACGAAGCTCAAGAGGAATACATCAAAACCTTTTCGAAATTTCTTTCTGATCAATTAGATAAGGAGCGTCTTAAGTACATTATAAAAGGTAGAAGCAAGTCCATATATTCGATTCATCGAAAAATGCTTACCCAAAACATCCCTTTTGAAAAGGTTTTCGACAAATTTGCTATGCGGATCGTATTTAAGAGTACTCGGGCAAAAGAAAAACTTTTAGCTTGGAAAATTTATTCTATAGTAACCGATCATTTCACTCCTAACCCTACACGCCTGCGCGATTGGATTTCTGCACCCAAATCAAACGGATACGAAGCCCTCCACATCACGGTTATGGGGCCTCAAAACAAATGGATAGAGATTCAGATTCGTTCTGAACGAATGCATGAAATCGCTGAAAAAGGGTATGCCGCTCATTACAAGTACAAACAAGGAAATCAAAAAGATATTGGTATTGAAAGTTGGCTGAACCGATTGCAAGAGGTATTGGAAAACAATTCTGGGAATGCTGTTGATTTTGTTGAAGATTTTAAACTCAATCTTTATGCTAAAGAAATTTTTGTGTTTACCCCCCAAGGAGATTTAAAATCACTTCCACAAGGAGCTACTGCACTTGACTTCGCTTTTGCAATCCATACCGATATTGGAAAGAAAACACGTGGGATCCGAGTCAATGATCGTTTAGTCCCGCTGAGTAAAGAACTTCAAAGTGGAGATCAAATTGAAGTCATCACCTCAGACAGTATCAAACCTTCCAAAAACTGGCTCGACTTTGTAGTAACCTCTCGTGCTCGTTCTATTATTAAGTCTTCCCTCAATGAAGAAAAGAAAATAAGAGCAGAAGAGGGTAAAGAGATGCTAAGAAGGAAGCTAAAACAACTTAAAATAAACATGAATGATAATACCATTCAGAAAATGCTCAATTATTTTAAGTTCGAAAGCAGCCAAGATTTATTTTATAGAATTGGCATTGGTACCCTAGACAATAAGCAACTCAAAGAATTTGCAAGCGATTATCAAAACTCCGTTCTCAACTTCTTCAAACGTCGGGTTAAATCAAATAAAAAAAGCAACTCCAATCCTTCAAATGAAATCACAGAGAAATTCGATCAACTTGTTTTCGGAAAAGAAAAGGAACCCTTAGCTCATAGCTTTGCCAGCTGTTGCAACCCAATTCCAGGTGATGCAGTATTTGGATTTATAACTGTAAACGAAGGGGTAAAAGTCCATCATAAAGAATGCCCTAATGCACTTACCTTACAATCAAACTTTGCTTACCGTGTCATCCCAGCCAAATGGATTGATTCCTCATCCGATGAGTTTACAGTAGTACTGAAATTAAGTGGGATTGATCGAAAAGGGTTGGTCAATGAAGTCACGCGTATGATTTCCAATACCAAAAATGTCAATATTAATAAAATCAATTTTGATTCTGAAGATCACTTCTTCACCGGAATGATTCAACTCACTGTTCAAAACAAAACAATTTTAGATAAGCTGGTCATGACCTTGTCAAAAGTTAACGGTATCGATAAAATTGTTCGCGAGTAACTCTTTATAACTATCTTTGTAGCACTATGATTGCAAATAAATCAAATCAAGAAGTTGTAAAAGATGTTTTTATCAACTTCTTAGACCAGCAAGGGCATCGCAAAACACCTGAACGTTTTGCTATACTCTTCGAAATCTACGACAGTAAAGAGCATTTTGATATCGAATCGCTTTACATTAAAATGAAAAACAAAAACTATAGAGTAAGCAGAGCTACTTTATACAATACCATTGAACTTTTATTGGATTGTGGCCTGGTTCGAAAGCATCAATTTGAAAGCGGACAGGCGCAATACGAAAAATCATATTTTGATCACCAACACGACCATATTATACTTACTGATAGTGGAGAAGTAAAAGAGTTTTGTGACCCCAGAATTCAGCAAATAAAAAAAACCATAGAAGAGGTCTTTGATGTTGATATACACAAGCATTCTTTATATTTTTACGGCACTAAAAAAAAAACTAAATCCTAAAAAAGCATGACGGTAGATTTACTACTCGGACTCCAGTGGGGTGACGAAGGGAAAGGGAAAATTGTGGATGTATTAACCTCCTCATACGATATTATCGCTAGATTTCAAGGAGGACCAAACGCTGGTCATACATTGGAGTTTGAGGGAAACAAGCATGTTTTACATACCATACCTTCGGGAATTTTTCACCCAAAAGCAGTAAACTTAATCGGAAATGGAGTGGTGATTGATCCCGTGATTTTTATGCAGGAAATCGAAAACTTAGCACCTTACCACATCAATTTTGATGAAAAGTTATTGATTTCAAAAAAAGCCCATCTGATCCTTCCCACCCACCGACTTCTAGACGCTGCTTCTGAGGCCTCTAAAGGAAAGGCTAAAATTGGCTCGACATTAAAGGGAATAGGACCCACCTATATGGACAAAACCGGGCGCAATGGTATTCGAGTCGGAGATATATTTGCTTCAAATTGGGATGAAAAGTTTCAAAAGTTAGCCAATAAGCATTTAGAGATCCTCAAAAATTTTGACGCCATTATAGAGTATAATCTTGAGGAAATGGAAAGTGAATTTTTAAAAAGTATTGATGCACTCAGAAAATTCAAAATGGTAGACAGTGAACAATATTTACAACAAGCTCAAAAAGCTGGTAAAAAAATATTAGCAGAAGGAGCCCAAGGATCTCTTTTGGACATTGATTTTGGAACCTATCCTTTCGTAACCTCATCCACAACCACAGCAGCTGGTGCTTGTACAGGTTTGGGTGTTGCTCCAAATAAAATCAAAGATGTCTTTGGAATTTTTAAAGCCTATACCACTCGAGTCGGAAGTGGTCCTTTTCCAACCGAACTTTTTGATGAAGATGGCGAAACCATGGGTAGAGTAGGAAATGAATTTGGCGCAACTACAGGTCGCTCAAGAAGATGTGGATGGTTGGATTTGGTCGCACTCAAATACGCCATCAAAATAAATGGAGTAACCCAACTAATGATGATGAAAGGAGATGTACTTTCAGGCTTCGATAAAATCAAAGTGTGTACGGCTTATCAAACTAAAGAAGGGGTACAAGATTATTTACCCTATGATATTTCAAGTGATGATATTCAACCCCTGTATGAAGAACTCAATGGATGGGAAGAAGATTTGACTCAACTGAACGAATTGACTCAATTTCCTAAAAACTTCCTAGATTACATCGATTATTTAGAAAAGGCTTTAGAGACACCAATAAAAATTGTTTCTGTAGGCCCTGACCGAGCACAAACGATATACAGATAAGCTAAAATCCAATGATGCCGTCATTTTGTATTCGCGCAGTATTGATTGCTCAGTTTTTTTTAGGATCACTTTATGCCCAAGAATCTAAAATTGTCGAAATCCGGCAAGCAGGTGGCTCCACTCAGGATCAAGAACGCTATCCAGGAGCCAACATCCTTTTTAAATCAGATGATAAAAGAGTGCTGCTTTTTCATGAGGGGGCACTAATCGAATCTGATCAGGCATTTTTTTATGCAAAACAAAATTATTTTAGAGCTTTAGGTAAAGTAGTTTTTACTCAAGGTGACAGCCTGCGAATGACTTGTAAAACCATTGAATACGATGGAAAAACTAAAAAAGCATTTGCTCAAGGAAATGTATCTCTGGAACGTCCTGACATGACCTTGAGAACAGAAGAACTCAACCTGGATCGAATCAATGAAAAGGCTTTTTACAATACCCCAGGCATTATTGTAGACAGCACCAGCACACTGACTAGCAGCCAGGGACAGTACTTTATGGATCAAAAAAAATACCGCTTTATCTCCGATGTAACCATAAATAATCCAGAGTATATTGTCAACTCAGAACAATTAGATTATTTTACTGAAAGCAACCAAGCTTATCTTTATGGCAATTCAAAAATTGAGGGAGAGACCTATACTGTTCTGTGTGAACGAGGATTTTACGATATGGATCGTGAAAAAGGAATTTTTAAACAAAATGCTACCCTATTTTACAATAATAAAATCATTAAAGGGGACAGTCTTTATTTTGAGAGCGAGCGAAACTATGCGGCAGCTACAAAGAACATCAGTATAGTTGACACGATAAATAACTCCATCATCACAGGGAATTATGGTGAAATATTTAAAGAGCTAGACTCTGCTATCATTACGCGAAGAGCTATGGCAGTCAATATCATCGATCAAGATTCTCTTTTTATTCACGCAGATACTTTAGTTGCCACTGGACCAGAAGAAAAACGAATTCTTCGTGCTTACTACGATGTTCGAATCTTAAAAAGTGACCTGAGAGGTCGATCTGATTCTTTGTATTTAGATGAATCTGTAGGTCTAACGAAATTGCTAAAAAAACCATTAACCAAGCAGCAAGAACAAGTTTTTACAGAAAAGAATTATCATGAAAATAACCCCGTGCTGTGGTTTGATGAAAGTCAAATGACGGGAGATGAAATCCAATTACTTTCCGATACCAAAACAAACAAACTTGACTCTCTAAAAATTGACGGTAAGGTTTTTATTATTGAAAAAGATACGCTGAGTGAGGATGGCTACCAACAGATCAAAGGAGGACAGCTAAGAGGTGCCTTTAAAGAAAGTAAACTCGACAATATTGTCATTACTAAAAATACCGAAATGGTCTACTATCTGTATAATGACGAGGATCTTCAACTCATTGGTATAGATAAGACTACGTGTAGTGCATTAAAAATGCAGTTTGTCGATGGGCAAATCGACGAGATTACATTTTTAGTCAGTCCAAATGGAAATGTTTATCCAGAGGATGAACTTCCAGAAAATGACAGAACTTTAAAGGGTTTTACATGGAGAATTCTACAGCGCCCTGAAACTATTGAAGATCTATTTGATGAAAATGATCGGGAAGAACAGTTCCCTGAAATTTTAAAATTTCAATACCCAGAAGAACAAATACCAACCCTAGAAAAGACAAAAAAATAGGTCATATGCTTAAAGATGACTTTCTCAAATATCAAGCTAAGACTACACCTCATCCCTTAGGAATATCAATTGCTAAAGCCAAAGGTGTTTACCTTACCGATACGGAAGGAAAAAAATATTTGGATTTTGTAGCTGGAGTGTCTGCCTGCAGTCTTGGCCATTGTCATCCTAAAGTAACCAGAGCAATAAGAAAACAGTCCAGAAAATACTTACACCTTATGGTTTACGGTGAGTTTGCCCAGGCTCCAGCTGTAAGTTTATGTAAAGAACTTATTGAATTACTTCCAGATAATCACGAGTCGGTCTACTTGACAAATTCAGGCACTGAAGCGATAGAAGGAGCGCTCAAACTTGCAAAACGTTCAACTGGGAGAAGTGAACTCATCGGTGCTCAAAACAGCTATCACGGCAGCACCCACGGCGCGTTGAGTTTGTTGGGTTCAGAGCATCAAAAAATGAGGTATCGGCCTCTACTTCCAGATACTAAGTTTATTCGTTTTAATGAAGAAGAGGATTTAAAAGAAATTACAACCAAAACCGCAGCCGTCATTCTGGAGACTATTCAAGGTGGTGCAGGATTTATTTTACCCAAGGAAGATTATTTGCAAAAAGTAAAGGCCCGTTGTGAAGCTGTAGGCGCCTTGCTGATTCTCGATGAAATTCAACCTGGCTTTGGGAGAACAGGAAAATTCTTTGGTTTTGAACATTTCAATACCAGTCCAGACATCCTTGTTATGGGTAAAGGGATGGGTGGTGGACTTCCTGTGGGAGCATTTAGTGCATCTCACAACATTATGCGACTATTGGAAGACCAACCAAAATTAGGACATATAACTACCTTTGGTGGAAATCCATTGATTGCAGCAGCTTGTTTGGCTACACTAAGGGAAATCCGGGACAGTAAGTTAATGCAACAAATTAAAACTAAGGAAGCATTAATTAGAAAGGAACTCGAACATGCTGCGATTAAAGAAATCAGAGGAACCGGACTAATGCTCGCTCCCATTTTTGAAAATATTGAACTGGCAAATCAAATTGTACTGAAATCCATAGACAAAGGATTGATGCTTTTTTGGCTACTCTGGGAGAAAAAAGCTGTGCGAATAAGCCCTCCTTTAACCATAACAGAGAAGGAAATTAAAAAGGGATGCGCAATCCTTAAATCAGTTATTGATGAAGTCTGTGGATGTTAATTAAATTGTTAAAAACAATCCTTTTCAAAAAAGAAATTAGTTCATCTAGGCATTAACTTTATTATAGAAGATTTAAAAATCACTATGCTAAATTTCAACTCTGAAGAAACCCAATCTTCAATTTCAAAATTTGAGCGTATGCTCAAAACCAACCATATCTATTTTTTTGATGCCCAAGAGTTTGAGGATATTATTGTTCACTATCTAGGCTATGGTGAAAACCAACTGGCAAAAAAAGCATTGAAAATGGGACTCGAACAACATCCCACCTCCCACGAACTGATGCTGCTGCAAAGTGAAGTTTTTATCTTAGACGAAAAGTATGAAGCTGCCTCAAAATTGCTTGACTATGTCGAAAAATTAAATCCATTGGATGAAGAAATATCCCTTCAAAAAGCAAGCATTGCTTCGAAAAGTGGAGACCATCATGCTTCGATAAATCACTTACACAAAGCCTTGGAATTGTCCGAAGATCCCTTAGAAATTTGGAACCTCCTTGGAATGGAACATTTATTAGCTGAAGAATTTGAAGAAGCATCCTATTTCTTTCGAAATTGTATCAGTGATAATCATCAAGATTATTCTTCCTTATACAATCTACTCTACGCTTACGATCAATTGAACAAAACAGATGAGGCTATAGTAGTGCTTAACGAAGTATTGGAAATCGATCCTTATAGTGAAGTAGCCTGGCATCAACTCGGTTTAGTTTTACTTAAAAAAGGGCATCAAAAGGAAGCCTTATCAGCCTTTGATTTTGCCATCATCAGCGATGATACATTTACAGGGGCTTACATAGAAAAAGGGAAGCTTCTAGAAGCAATGGGACGTATTAACGAAGCCATCGATAATTACGAAATCGCACTGAATACTAACGATCCAAGTGCGTTTGTTTTTCAATGTATTGGGAGGTGTCATGAAAATTTAGCCAATACCAAACTGGCCACTAAATTTTATCTCAAGGCAATTCACATTGAGCCCAGCAACGAAAATAGTTGGGCTTCATTAGTTGAATTTTTCATTAAACAAAAGCTATTTAAAAAGGCAAAAGAGTACTTTAAGCGTTCACTCGAGGTAAATAGCGATTCGCCTGTATTATGGAAAAAGGGGATTCAAATCTACAATGCTTTAAATCAACACGACAAAGCTTTAATCGCTTTTGAAAAGCTATACGATCTGGGCGTATATGAACTAGATATTATACTCGACCACATTGACCTTTACCTTCAATTAGGCCAGTGGAACAAAGCCATTTCAATTACGAAAGAAGCCTATAAATCATTCCCCAAAAACAGAGCACTTGCAATACGATTAGGAGGTTGTAGCCTCGAATTAGGAAAGACTAGCGAGGCGCGATATTTTTTGAATTTAGAAGAGCTAAGCCAACTTGAATATTTAGAACTGTACAGGTTTTTCCCTTCCCTTGAACAATTTAGAAAAGGAGAATCCCTATAATTCCTTGGGGTTTTCTACCTTTGTTAGAAACCTCTTCAACCGATGCGCTACTTAATTTTATATCTCAAGGGAATGCTCATGGGAGCAGCCGATCTTGTCCCTGGGGTTTCTGGAGGCACCATAGCGCTGATTACAGGCATTTACAAGGAACTGCTTCAAAGCATCAATTCAATTTCTCTAACTAACCTAAAATTGTGGAAACAAGAAGGACTAAAATCAGTCTGGAAAAAACTAAACGGACCCTTTTTACTTGCAATCTTTGGAGGAATATTTTCAAGTATTTTACTTTTATCAAGAATCCTAGAGTGGCTGATTGAAAACCATACATTAGTGTTGTGGTCTTTTTTCTTCGGTTTATTGACTGCCAGTATCATTTACCTCTTTAGAGCTGAATTATCCTTTAGCATTCTTAATGTGATGTATGTTTGCTTTGGAGCGGTGATTTCATTTATGGTAACCCAACTCAATGGAGGGGGAAATCAGACTAGCCTTTGGTATTTATTCCTGTCGGGTTTTATTGGAATATCGGCCATGATTTTACCCGGACTTTCAGGTGCCTATATACTTGTCATTATGGGTGTTTATCAGACGGTGCTCTCCAATGTACGTATAGCCCAGGATTTAATTTTAAATTTCGATCAAACACAATTTATCAATACCGCCAGTATCTTGGGTGTATTCATACTTGGAATTTTAGTCGGTATTAAGGTTTTCGCTAAATTCTTGAGCTGGCTTTTAAACCTCTATCCTCAAAGAAGTATAGCAGTCTTAGTTGGCTTGATGATCGGTGCCTTACACAAGGTATGGCCTTGGCAAAATACGGTTGGGAATACTATAAAAGAAACCATTGCAGTACTACCTCAAGCATACAATGGAGAACCACAGTTAGTTATTACTTCAATGTGGATGCTGATTGGTTTTGGTATTCTTTTTTTAATTGAGCGGAGTAAAACCCTTTTAACACGATGAAATCATTTCAAAAAAAATACACCAGTTGGGAAGTCTTTTTTTTGATTTTACAAGGTATTGCTATGGGTGCTGTAAATAAAGTCCCAGGGGTTTCAGGAGGGATTGTAGCTTTGGTTGGTGGTTTTTACGAAGAATTGATCTATTCCTTTCAAAGGTTAAATTTCGTTGCAATTAAACTTTTTTTCACCGGTCGCCTAAAATCTTTTTGGACTTATACCAATGGCACTTTTCTCTGTTTGCTTTTTGGAGGGGTTGTTATCAGTTACTTTAGTGTGTCACTATTTTTAGACTACGCCCTTAGTCAGAGTGAAACTCTGGTAATGGGAGCTTTTCTAGGAATGATATTAGCCTCTTTATATCTCGTTATCAAACAAGTACCGTATTGGAATAGTAGCCTTTTTATATTCTTAATGATTGGTTTTTTCGCGGGCCTAAGCCTTAGTCTGGCAAAACCAATTAGTGAAAATGACAACCTTGTTTTTGTGTTCTTTTGCGGGATGATCAGTGTATCTGGAATGACTATACCCGGTTTGTCAGGTTCTTTTCTTTTGTTGATTTTAGGGAACTATAATCTGCTTTTGGTAGATGCTGTTAATGCATTATTTGAGCTTATTTCTTTAGGCTTGATAGGAGATTTCTCTCCCTTAGACAACGAAATTACTCGCCGTTTACTACTTATTATGGCAGTTTTTGCTCTAGGATCTCTTATGGGTCTAATCTCGTTTTCAAATTTGATTAAATTAGTTTTAGATAAATATCCTAACTACACATTAGTAAGCATTATTGGGTTTATCATTGGAACAATACGACTTGTTTATCCATGGAAACAAAAAAAGTACCTTTTTGATGAAAGTGGTGAAATTATTACCAATAGCGTTGGTACGCCAGAACTTTTAAACTACTATTATTATTTTCCTGATTTATCAGAAATCAATACCTATGTTGTAATTTTGGCATTTCTGTTAGGAGTAGCGTTATTGTTTTTATTGGATTATTATGATAAAAAAAGAAAATCCTAAAAAGTTTGGACTCTTAGGTAAAAATATTGATTACTCATTTTCGAGAAAGTATTTTTCAGATAAGTTTTCAAAAGAAAATCTTTCAAACCACTCTTATGTCAATTTTGATCTACCCTCGTTAGAAAATTTTGATCACATCCTCCATAACGAACCAAACCTCTGTGGTATGAACGTAACCATTCCCTATAAAATTGAAGTGATTCCTTTTTTAGATCAAATTTCTGAAGAAGCCAAGTCAATTGGTGCGGTAAACACCATATTATGGGATGCTAAAGGAAAAACCACCGGACATAATACGGATCACACAGGCTTTAAAATGGCACTTGAAGAACATGCAGTTAAAATTCCCAAAAAAGCACTAATCTTAGGAACAGGTGGAGCGTCAGCAGCGATTCGATACGCACTGGAAAATCTCAACTGTGAAGTTTTATTCGTTTCCAGAACCTCTAAAAAAAATCAATTAACCTATGAAGAACTGACAGAAGATTTATTGAAATCAGTCGGTCTGATCGTGAACAGTACTCCTTTGGGAACCTTTCCAGATATAAACCAGGTGCCGCAAATCCCCTATCAATTTCTCAAAGAGCAGCACTTCCTTTTTGATTTAATTTATAACCCCAGCGAAACCCTTTTTATGAAAAAAGGGAAAAAACAGGGTGCACAAGTATGTAACGGTCATCAAATGCTCGTATATCAAGCCGAAAAATCTTGGGAGCTCTGGAATCAATAGACTAATTTTGAACGATTCTATTTTTAGAATTAAAAAAAATGTATATTATTTGTATTCATACCTAACTCACAATGGAAGAGAAAAGCCAAAAACCTAGTGCGGAGGAAAATAAAGAGCCGCAAAACACAGAGAACCTTGATCAGGAAACTACGCCCACTCATGAGGAGACAACGTCAGAATCTGGAGTAGATCAAGAAGAAAAAACTGCGATAGACACGCCCACTTCAAAGGAAGAAACCGATGGGAGTGCAGAAACTACTAATGAGGAATCCTCTGAAAAAGAGGAGCCACAAAAGGAAACTGCTCCTACACAAAAAGAAAGTGAATCTCCTGCACCTAAAGTAGAGCCAGAGAAAAAGATTGACTACAGTAAACTGTCTATTGAAGAACTCATACAGGCTTACAGAGATTTGACAACTAATGATCAATGGTTAAAAAATCATACCCAAATTCAAAACATCAACAATCTTTTTGAAGCTAAATTTCACGAAGATGTAGAAGGCAAAAAGAAAACCTTTATAGAAGAAGGTGGAAATGAGATTGATTTTTTCTACAAGCCTGAATACAAAAAAGAATTTGATCAATTGGGTTACGAATACAGAAAGAAAAGACGTAACCATTATAAAGAACAAGAAGCTGCACAAAAAGTTAACCTAGAACGTAAAAAAGCGATCATAGAAGAAATTAAGGGATTAATTGGTGCAGACGACAATATCAATACCATCTACAAAAACTTTAGAACACTCCAAGAAAGTTGGTACAGTACAGGTCCTGTCTCTCGTTCTGAAAATCAGAATCTTTGGGAGACTTTTAAACATCACGTAGAACGATTTTATGATTTTCTCCATCTCAATAGAGAACTACGAGAGCTAGATTTTAAGCACAACTACGAGGAAAAATTAAAAATAATAGAAAGAGCTGAGGCACTGAAAGAACTCCCTGATATCATGCGGGCTAGTAGAGACCTCAACACCCTTCATAAGCTCTGGAAAAACGATTTAGGGCCCGTTGCGAAAGAACATCGTGAAGCTTTATGGAAAAGATTCCAGGAAGCCACTAAAGTCATTCAGGCTAAAAGACAGGAATATCAAAAAGATGTTGCTGGTGCAATGAAAGAAAACCTTGAGAAGAAAAAAACACTACTTAAGGAAATGCAAAATCTAACTATAGAGGAACCAACTAGTCACAATGCTTGGCAAAGTGCATCAAAGAAATTCAACAGTCTTAGAGAAACCTTTAAAACTATTGGATATGTTCCCTCTAAAGAGAGTAAAGCGACTTGGCAAGAATTCCGAGAAATTGGAAGAGACTTTATGCATAAAAAAAACATCTTCTATAAGAATCAAAAAAAGGAATACAATCAAAACATAGAAGCCAAGAAAAATCTTATTGTCCAATCTAAATGTATTTTGGAAGATCCAGCTTGGGATTCCAAAGTGCAGGATATGAAAAACATTCAAAAGGAATGGAAAACAGTGGGTTTTGTTCCGAGAAAATTGGACAACAAACTGTGGGCAGAATTTTCAGGAGTACACAAAACCTTTTTTGATCGGATCAAATCAGGATACCAGCAACTGAATAAAGAACAGGAAGCTTTAAAAAATGAAAAAACTGCCCAAATCGAAAAACTCAACACGACTAAATTTTCTGATGATCCTGAACAACTCGTTGCCGATTTAGCAAGCCTTTGGGAGCATTGGAACGCTATAGATAAAATAGGAGGGCAAACTGAACTGGAATTGAATAAAGAGTTTACTATTAGCCTCTCAAAAGCAATATCTGGATTGAGTTTGGATAAAAATA
>CENT01029134.1_pt1 | contig 13231 bp, 15 predicted proteins | sample 530141 | NCBI WGS metagenome assembly CENT01 (sample SAMEA2591074, study PRJEB7988) | marine metagenome | isolation source: saline water (ENVO:00002010), including | reverse complement strand
CTACTGTCTCAATGCCAGTCTTCAACATGCGGCGGGACATACCTTCACCCATTCGTCCAAGACCAATGATACCTACTTTCATTTCTCTTTAAATAAATTTTCTACTTGTTTGCGAGTTCTTGACATCTTTTGTTTTTCTCTTTCAGAGTGTCTATACCCAAACCTACCATGTAGTATAGCATGTCCTTGACAGAATAGAGATACTCCAACAAAGAATACAACTACAACTAGTATCCATTGCAATATTATAAATGAATCTGCAGCCATGGTAGTAATGGTGGTATCACTCCAATAAGTCGAAGCAGACCCTCAGCAAAAAGTGCAAGAACAACCCAGCCAACAAAAAAACTGATAATTGAAGCGTTACGATTATGTCGTCGTATGGCATCATCTATCATCTCCTGAACTTCTTCTTTTGTTGTGAACTCTATTGGTTCTGTATTCTTCCATTTCCATTTCATTAGATCATCTCCATTGCATTCTGTAATTCGCGTGAGTGTTTAAGTTCATCATTCAAGATCTCAAGGATCTTTTCATCGGGACCATTGTATGCAAGATACTTTGCATATGTCTCTGCTGCATGAATCTCTACTTCGTAGGAGAGATGGTATGCAGACTTAGGAGCCACCCAGTAATAAACCACATTGACCCAATAGTAGATAAGGACGAGATGTTTGGCGACAAAGCGATCCACAAAATAAGTGTTACCGCCCCTGCTTTCCATATATTCCAGATGTTCTGTTTCATTTATACTTTGATCGAAGTGTTCTTTCATTAGATAGAGGTGTTCGGGACCCCGTAGTCCCATGCTCTCTCGAAAATGTAAGACACTTAAAAACGCGAAGTAGGGTGCCCGAGCAATTTCCTCAAGCACCCAGAATCTCTGGTAATCTCTCCCTCTATAAAGGAAGTCTAAGATTGCAACAGTGATGTTTAAAACAACAGTGTTGAATTTTTTCATTCTACATGTACCGTTCCAATCATGCCTGCCCCCTGATGAGGACCACAGAAGAAATCATAGTCTCCTGCATCAGCAAATTTAATATCTTGAGATTCACCAGGAGTGAACATCAAAGATTCTCTGCTGAGGTCAGCACGACCTTCAACAATAATGTTATGTGGAGGTAGCATACCGTTCACAAAATGAACAGTATCTCCTGCTGAAATTGAAATATCATTTGGTTCAAATACTAGATTTCCATTTGAACCCATTGTTACATCTACAGCCCATGCTGGTGCTGCTAAAAATAGTGTAACTAGAAACGCAAAAATAAACTTCATTCGTAATCTACTGAATACTGTTCTTGATATACCCTGAGCTTGTTAATTAAATCATCATATTGTTCCCACATGAATTCACTACCTGTCTTCTCTTGGTAGAGTTTACAGGCAGTAATAAGGCGGTAAAGGTCTGCGTCGTTAAGTCGCATCGTCACTTCAAAACTCATAATTAATTATAGGTATATCAAACAGTTTTGGCAAATTTTAATAATAATTTAAGGAGTTTTGTCAGCAATTCCAAGCACGAAGAGACTTGTTGATTCTACTGTCTTTATCGTTAGCAGTTTTCTTGGAAGTCAACTTCTTCTTCATGCCTTTCATTCTCGCACAAAAGCTCGCTCTACGAGGGTTCCCAACTTTCTTTGAAGGTCTCTTAAGATCGCTTCCTGGATTTTCTTTCTCGTAAGACTTTCTTCCTTTTTCATTCAAACCACCTGATTTTTTCTTACCTTCCTTGCGAGTCCATGCTGCTTCCGCAAGTTCTTTAAATTCTTTGTAATCTTTCATCGCTTGCCGCCTCCCATTTCCTTGAGCATTTTTTGTAACTCAGTCGTGCTACCGACAAACATTGCATTGTTAGTGACAGAAGATGGACCCTTCTTTGCTTCAGCATCAAGATCCTTCATCTTCTTATGTAGGTCCTGAAGCTTCTCTGTCATGTCAGCAACATGCTTCATTGCCGCTACAGCGACTTCATATGCTCTTGGGTGCCCTGACTCCTGAGCAACCTCTAAAGCGCCTCTGACCGCCTCCTGACCCTGATCTATGAGCGAGTACAATTCACCCCGAGTATACTCGTAGTCTTTTGTCTTGTCATCCTTATCAATTTTAGGAGGAACAGGTTTGATTGGTTTACTTTCCTCAACAACTTCAGTTTCAATGTTGAGGATGTCTTCCATGTTTTCTTCTAGACTACTCATAATACTTCAAACCCTTCATTAAATCCAAAGTCATCTGTGCTTACAACTAGTGCGTCATCCGCTGCATCAATGACACCATCCTGATTCTTATCCTCCAACGCTTTTGGTGAGTAAGATAGTTCTGCTTGTCTCTTACTGACATTCTTATCACCAAGAGTCTCGATGATTTTCGCCTTACGAATAACCTCTGCCTTGCTGTAAGGACCATAGATGTAAGACTTAACTGTAAAACTGAGTGTCCATACAATACTTCTTCTGTCTAGGAAACTGTCGTCCCAGTCATCTTCATAGTTTACATTGTTAAGTTGCACTGCAATGTCACGCTTCTCATCCATATCTGGGATGAAATTAACTGTGACATTAAATGCTGGTTGGAAGTATGGAAGAATCTGTTCTAAAATTTGTAGTCCGTCATCACTAGACTTTGCAATGATGCCCAACTCAAAAGTTAGATCATAAGGCACTGGTACATATTGTACTCTGACTTCATTAGCATCATCTGCTGGTTTAGTTGCTCTAGTTTTTCTTATAGAACTTGTCTTCCTATTTGAATCATAGGATACATCTACCAACTCAAAGTAAAGTCTTGGTAGTGTAATAGCAACCTTTCTTGTGGTTGGGTTCTCTTCCAATCTGGTTAGGAACTTCTGCTTCGGTCCATATGCCAGTGGAACTTTCGTAGACTCAATGACAGTGTTGTCTTCGGGATTTTTCTTACGAAGTTCTATGTTATTAAAAAGTGTTCCGAAAGCAATTACAGTCTTACGAATTGCCTCGTTATAAAAATGTGGTCCCAACATCAGAAGTCACCTGTTGTAAAATTACCAAACTCACCAAATGGATTGATTTCACCCCAATCAATTAGATCATCAGCTTCATCTTCGATTTCTCTGTTCTGTGCATATCCTTCATTTTCCATCGATAAATTATCGACAGTTGTGATTGCTCTAGCAGTACCAGATTCGCCGCCAGTTAATGTCTCACCAGTAACAAAGTTACCTGTCCTATTTATTAGCGTCAGCACATCGGTATCACGATCCCAGAAGGAAACTTCTGCAGTGACACCAGATGTAGAACCAGTGACAGTCTCACTTAGATGATAGTCTCCAGTTCCTGCGGTATCCATCTGCAACTCAATTGAGATAGATTGCTCTTCCTCAATTGTATCGATGGTTGGAATACCAGTTTCAAATGTATCACTACCAACCTCGTAGATCTCTGCAGTCATCTGATAGATGTATGTCTGACCTAGTTGATAGAATGGTGCTTCTCTTTCTACAAACTTAATTTCATATAGATCTTGAGTCAGTGGATAGTAGATTAGATCGCCTTCATTAGGTCTACCATCAACGGTGGTGATGTCAGCAAACTCTTGGAATACATGACTCCATCTATTTTTAGAAACCACAAATGTGATTTCATCTGTGATACGAAGACCAAACTTACTTACAAATTCTGATGGAGATCCAAATCCTTCAACATTTACTAGAAGCATCTCAATCATATACTGAGTCTTGAACTCAGAATATAAAATGTCATCTAGAGTTTTGTCCATGATCATCTTCCTTGGAAGATAATACACATCCGTACCAAACAGTTTTATCTGTTCGTCTACTAGGTTTTGGATGAGCGACTGCTCAGATCCAATACCACCATGCTGAGGAAAATAGATACTTTTCATCCGATCATATCTAGTGGGGGAAGTTCAAATGTGCTAGCAGACGCTGCCATCATTTCTGCTATCTCTGTGATTGCATCCTGATACAACTCTCTACCGTTTAAGGATACTCCACCAGGAAGAGTTACTCCATTAAACTTGATTAAGTTTTGTCCCCACTGTTTCTTGATTAGAGAAGTAGCGTATCTTTTTACAAATGGATCGTTATAAGTCTGAACAAACGAGTCAGGGTCTAGAGCTCTATAACAATCAATGATCAAATAGTTATCTGGGTCGATCATCGATGCATCTACATCAAGATATAATCTGTCTTGACGCTGATTAAATCTATACTCAATGAAAGATCCATTGTTGAGAACCATATCCATGGTCTCTAGATATTGTTTAATCATGAAATAGTTGAGAATATCAAGTGATCCAAACGCATATAGATCGTTTAGAAAAATTTGATACTCTAGTCCAAATAGATTATTACGAATAGTATTACTATTCAGACCAAATACTTTTGAGATTCCAACAATGTGTGGAGGAATATCAAGATAGTTATCAGTTCTTTCCCAGTCTGTACCATTAATAGTATCAGTCTGAGTCTGTGGTGTTTCAAACTTTGTCTTATCAGCATCAGTAAATTGATGCTTCAAGTACATTCTTTCGACACCATCAAAGTGACGCTCTCTATAGTATTGGAGAGCGTTATCAATAGCGTCATCAATCTGATCATCATCTACATTGATTTCAAGAACTGGTGCGCCAAGTTGTCTAAGGCAGTAGTCCTTGAGTTCTGATCGACTGGCTGGTTGTGCCATTACTGCCTCCTATTATGCCTGTGCTTCTGCCCAACGCAAGTTAACCGTAGCGTTGAATGGGTTACCTGATGTAGCATATACAGTGATTGCTAGGACATCGGGACCATTCGGGAATGTACCTCTACCACCAATTGGAGTGTTGGTAAGTTCCTTCAGTTCGGATAGATCAATCTGGTCTCTGTTACCAGGAGCTGCCACGAAGGAGAAGACTCGCTCACCAGGCTGAGCATATGGTGGAGTTTCAAACACATAGGTAGAAGATCCAGCAGTTTGTGCTCTAGTCCACTGAGAGAAATAGATTCTAACTTCAGAACTACTGTAAGATCTAATGTTAGTAACCGTAGTTCCTCCAGGTAGATATGGTCCAGTCACCTGCATACCTACGCCAACGCCTTGAACAGCAGATCTCTGGAAGATAACCCAGTTGGACCAGTAGTTCTGGTTTCGTGAGTTAGTAGCAGAGATGGTAGAACCACCACCTGCCCAGTTTGTTGTTGCACCAGATGCAATCTGTGCAAACGATGGTTGTCCACCAGATCCAGATGTATTCAAACCAAACCATTCAATGTCTCCTGGGTTGGTTGGATAGTTGATTGGGTTGAGAATACCCTCAACAACAACACCCTGAGAACTTGTACCACCCTGAGTCGTGATCTCACAGTTCTTAAGTAGCAACTGTGCTCTGTTGATCAGTTCTCTCTCACCCAGGTCACCAGTCAATGCGTTAGAAACACTAGGTGATAGTCTGATAAGGAACAGAGTTTCTTTAACCGTAGAGATCTCAACCTCAGTCGCCTGATAGTTGAACAAGTATCCACGGTCAGAGTCGAATCCACCATCAGTTAGGAATGCAGAACCCCAGTGGTTAATCTGTGGAGTTGCTGTATTAGATAGTAGAATGACACCTGAGTTCTTAGCGTGCTGTGTTGGTGTACCTGCAGTGTATGTTCTGTTTGCACCTGCAACATAGTTGGTCAAGTTAGCATTTCTAGTTAGACCTAGAAGTCTATTTGTTGTAATATTCTTAGTTGAATATCTAATCAACTCATTACCAACATAGACAACACCTGTTGGTGGGAAGAGAGACACATCACCAACATCTAGATGTTCGACTGATACATCATCAATTTGCTGTGTCAGGAAGGATCTAGGACCTTCGTTGATAACTTCATAACGGACGGGTAGGTTACCTGAACGCATGAATGCTTCGCGGTTTCTGTTGTTGTTCTTAAGTCTATGACAGAAGACGAAGTTACCAGATGGACCTCTGAACATCCAGTCAATGAAACCAGCACCATACCAGGAATACTGGAATCCGATCATCTGCATCTTATTGATTGAGATGTTGTAACCAGATTTACCAGTTCCATCACACCTGTCAATATTCCACTGTGTCTGTGGAATGATGATGTCTTTAGTTAGAGCACACTTAGTATTGTTAACTGGAACAACTCCTCTGAAGTCAGGGTTGACTGTCATCAGAGTGTCAGTATCAATTGATGTGACAACATGAGTCATACCTCTGATGACAATTCTGTCACCAACAATCAACTGTTCAGTAAATTTACTGTTAACACCTGTGACTGAGTTGCTGTCGGGACTAGCAGAAACTGTACCAGCAATCTGGAATGTAGAAGATCTCAAACCAACTGCAAGGTTGGTTCCGTCATACTGGAAGAAGATTCCGTTCTGGTCATCAAATGCACCAGATCTGACGGTAGCACCTTTCCACTGATAGAGAGCAACCTGTGGTTGTTCACCGAATGTTGGAGTTGTAGTACCAAGAGTTTCTACTGCGAGGACAGTGAATGTGATTTCATCAATAATCGATGCAACAATATAATGATTGTTGTATCCAACGGTGTTGATACCATCAAGTGCAATTTCTGAACCAACCTGTAGACCGTGGTCAACATCATCTGTAATAACAGTAATGATACTACCAACAGCAATACCATTAGCGGTAACTTGTCTTAGGTCGTATGAAGGAGCGAACAGAGCACCAGTGGTATACATGATACCTTTACCTGACTGATATCTGATGTACTTCTTAGACTGACGAATTGCCTGAGCACTGTGTGATGGAGAACCCGTTCCTAGTTGAACACCACCGTCAAATGGTCTGTGAGTGTAGAAGCAATCTGGTCTTGCATAGATGTTTCCAGCAAGAGCAGGAGATGTGGAGACAGTTCCTGTAGATCTAACCGTGTATACAAACTCATCTGGTGCAGGAACTTCTTCTACAAAGAATGGTCCTGCTGCTAGATCATGTCCAGTACCAACAGATGTGATCGCTGTTAGGATCGTATTACCTGGAACTAGTCCGTGGTTGTTGGGGAACTGAGCTCTAATTCTCGCAATTGCTGCGTAAACAATAGTTGCTCCGTTCGCAATATTACCAGTTGTTGGAGCAGAGATAGCAACAGATGGATGGAATGCAATAGAGTCTCCAGAAACTGGAGTACCAGTTGCGCTAATTGCAAGGATAGCGCCATTAGTAAAGTCAACATCAGTGACTGTAATGGTCATATCGTTGGCAGGAGAAGTACCACCAAGTTGCTCACCACCGATTGTAAATTGATATCCAATTTTATAACCAGTACCTGCATTGTCAATGTCAGGATTGTAAGCACCACCAGTAATTCTAGGGAAGAATGTAGCGTTGAAAGCAGTGCTGGTTGGTGTTAGTGCCTCGAAAGATGCGTCACCAGATGTTGCAGTACCACCAAGACTGAAAGCAGTAATAGATCCAGATGCATCAACAGATGTAACTGTGATAGTTAGGTCATGCTCGATATCATTACCACCAAGAGCACTACCTAGTAGTGTGATAGTATCATTAGGAGCATATCCAGAACCTGGGTTTCCAATAGTTGCAGAATATGTTGGTGATGTAGATGTATTTTCGTTTGGAATAAAGTTAGTATGAGTGATTGTCTGCGAATCTGCTGCAGATGCATCACCCTCAAATGTAGAAACTGCGACAGTAAACGCAGAACCAGGACCAATAGCTGTAATTCTTACCTTACCCTCACCACCTGCCTCAGCAAATACATATGCAGATCCTGTGGATAGATCATTAATAGCAGCGATCAGACCGTTTCTGATGTCATTGATATCATCATTTGCAACAGCAGTAACAGAGAAGTTCTCAAGTGTACTAGAATTTGTGTCTGTGATATCAGCATTGAATACATCACCTACCTCAATAGATCCACCAATTTCAATCTCATCGACTTGAGCAGTCTTGACACCACTACCAGTTCTTTGTACGGAGAAAGATGAGTTAATACCAGTTCCAGATGTAGATCCATTAACATTCAAATAGTCCTGATTGGAAGGAATACCTTGACCAAGAACCTTGAATGTTTGGATAGAACCAGTTGTACCATCAACACCAGTAAGAATTAATTTAAGATCATTTGCTGGGGAGATACCACCAAGTTGGTTACCATAGATAACAACGGTCTCGCCCACTTGATAGAGAGCACCACCATTAGGGTTGCTGCTGCTTGCAGTACCAGTAGCACTGATACCAGTAATACCACCGCCAGCATCAACACTGTTGATTGTGATGGTAATATCATTGGTGGTGTCATCACCACCTACCATAGAACCGTAGATAATAATCTGTTCAGTAGCAGAGTATCCACTACCAATGTTTGATACAAATACATCATCATATACTCCAGTAGAAGCGTTCTGGGTAATATTGAATGTTGCATTAGTACCAAGACCAGGGTAACTACTTACTTGTACCTCGTAGTGGAATACAATTGGGTTGATTGCTACATTCTCATATGCTCCTGAATTTCTATCAAGAACAACAAATGCACCAGAACCCAAACCAAAGTTAACTGGTGATGGGGAAGTTGCAGATGAGATGAAACTGTTACCAGTTCTGTCTGCCTGATAAGGAGAAGATAGAGAAATAGTATTTTCTTCAATGTTGGTAACGAAAATTGCGTTACCAGTGCCATCGTCAAGTGCAGAACCAACTTCCAGATCAGTAGTTTCGTTTAATGTGATCTGAGATGCTGGTGCTGTGAAGCTAGTTGTAATTGCAATGGTTGTATCAGTATCGACATAACCAGTGATTTGTGTACCAGCAGCAAGGTTTGTTCCAGAAATAGGAGCACCTGCTGGAGGTGCAGATCCAGGAACTGCAATACCAATTCTGTTAACACCAGTAGTGTTAACACCTCTAGTAGTAAATTGACCAGAAGCACCGTTAGATGCAACTGTTAACTGAGGAGAACCTAAAGAAGCACCTGTGTAGAATCCTGCTTTTCTAAGTTGAATAAATCCAGAGAACAAAGATGTTGCAGGAGAAGTTCCTACTTTACCTTTCGCATAGAATTGGAATTGATCTGTCTGTGGAACAGCACTGATAATGAAAGATCCTTCTGCTTTAGCAAAACCAGTAACACCATCATCCACACCTTTGAGTGTGATAGGATCTCCTACATCAAATCCATGGTCTAGGAGAGTGTCGATGGTAATAAGGGAAGGACCAACTCCACCAGATCCTTGGGATGCATCGGTAACAACTGCACTAACTTCTACATCTGCTCCAGGGAATTCAAAACTAGAAGGGTAACCTCTCATGAGGTCAATAGTTTGCCACTTCGTTGGTTGGATACCATACTCGAAGTCAGCGTCAAGCATGGACAGGGTATTCGATACGCGCTGTCTCTCAATAGCGTCTGTACCAAAGTCGTAAGGTCTAGTTCTTACAACTTCATCTTCAACAAAAATCTGAATCTCATCATTGAGAGTGAAAGCAGATGTGTCAAATAAGAAAGTAATTGTAGTAACACCATTCGATAAGGTGTTAGCGAATGGGAAATCTGGGTCAGATCCATCCGTAGTTGCTTGGAATGACACACTAATTGGATTAGTTGCATCACTAAAATTGTAAAGAATCTGATTCGCAGTCGCATTACTAATCAGAAGAATCTGATCAGCATTGACTTTATCCAGAACTTTTAAGGTGCCTAAACCAGATAGTCCTGGTTTGAAAGCATAATCTCTAAGTTGCCTTTTAGCCATTTAAATAAACCCCGAATCCCTTATGAAAGTGCAATGGACAGTGCGGTGATCTGTGCGTCCACGAAACCGCGAGTTGCCGCATCGGTAGGCGCAATCGGTCTACCCATATTTGTTACCCTATTATTTAGAAGATTCAAATCAGACGATACGCCACCAGCAGAAAGGTTGCCAGATAGAGTTGCATTACCTGAAGAGTCTACAGTAAAGTTTCCACTACCAGAGGATAGGGTTCCTGTGATAGATGCACCACCACCAATGGAAGCACTTCCACTTGTAGTAAAGATGCCAGCATCAGTGATACTTGCCACAGGTGCAAGAGGATCAGCACCAAGACTGAATGTTCCACCAGCGTGAAGACTGGATCCAGTTGTTACAGGACCAGTCAGTGTTGAAGTACCACCAACAGTCAAGTCTTGACCAACAGTTACATCTGACTGTAAATCTGAATCACCAACTACAGTGAAGTTACCATTAACGGAGAAGTCTGTCGCGACAACATTGTAATTAAACTTACCGTATATAGCAAAACTTAGTTGGTTAGCATCTTCAACCCAGATTACGACTTGCTGACCACCAGCTGCCTTGATGTTTGTTCTCTGGTAGAATGACCTTGGGTATAATACTGTGTTATAATTCAAATAGTTTGCACTATTTCTTGGTTGACCTACCTCTTGAATTGAAATTCTAAATCTAGATCTACTTGATCCTTGGTTAGAAACAAAGATAGAAAGATCAACTTCCTCAGTTCCTGGTACAGTATATAAGACAGTATCTTTTCTTGCCGTCTGTACTTTAATTGAATTCAGGAATCCTGATGTAACTGGGTTGTCAACAACCTCACCGTGTAGTAGGAACGATGTGTTCTCAGCATCGGTATATACTACAAGTGACTGATTGTTAGCAAAATAAATAAGATCAGTCTCGTAGGTTTCACCCTGATCGATCACTAGATCATACAGGATGTAGTTACTAGGAGCAAAAGAAGTAAGAGCTCCACTAGATACACCAACACGAACTCTAACGGGAACCGAATTTTGGTGTGAGATAGAGAGTCTACCTTCGACAAGCTTGTCGGTAGGGGCTACATGGAGCAGGGTCCTGGTCTTTTTCGCAGGTACGATACTCGCCAGATAACCATAGGTTGCAGCTGGCATAAGTTTAGGGTCTATACAGTCTCTAGTTATTTATAAAGTAGATTGAAATGAAGATTATCACTGGTTGTAATGGATTTATTGGCAAGAAATTTGCCGAAAGAGATGAAAGATATATTGGAATGGAGTATTGGAACTGCTTCCAATTACTAGATAATCTTCCTGTGTGGGATAGAATTACTGAAATTGTCCACATGGGAGCTATCTCATCCACCACAGAAACTGACATTGGTAAACTCACCATCTACAATGTAGAGTTTTCCATTCGTCTTTTTAAGAAAGCAATTGAACTAGGCATTCCAGTAAAGTATGCGTCATCGGCATCTGTATATGGGAACAGTAGTGATGGAACCATCAACCCACTGAACTTTTATGCTATCTCAAAGGTCCAACTAGACTACTGGGTTGAGCAACACATGGACATGTTCAGTAAGATTCAAGGATTTAGATTCTTTAATGTCTATGGTGATGGTGAGGAATCAAAAGGTGATCAGCGTAGTCCAGTAAGTAAGTTCACTGAGCAAGCAAAACTTACAGGTAAAATTAAAATCTTTGAAGGATCTGAAACGATGTTTAGGGATTTTGTTTGTGTTGATGATGTTGTTGATGTTGTCACTAATAACAAATCAGGTTCTGGTATCTTTGATCTTGGATCAGGCACTCAGTATTCATTCAGAAATATTGCAGAAATCATTGCAAAAAAATATGGGGCAGAGATCGAAGAGATCCCTTTCCCCAAACACCTAGAAGGTAAGTATCAGTATGACACTAGAACTCACTTATCTTGGAAAGATCATAAGTTTACTACAGTAGAAGAGTATATCAATCGCCCTTGACTACTCTGTAAGAATCAGATTCAAAGTGTGTAGTTGAAAATTCATACATCTCAGTATCTTCAATAGCATACATTTGATGTCTTAGTTCCCTGGGGATTTCAAACTTATCTCCAGGGTTTAATATTACGCTGTCTGCATCAGTCATATCATCTTCAAAACCATAGATGAGATGCAACTTACCAGAATGAATATAAAAAGTCTCTTCTTTTTTTAGATGGTAGTGCCATGAACATTTCTTTCCTTTATTGAAATACAACAACTTACCGCAGTATTTTTCGTTGTTGACAATCCATTTTTCATAACCCCAACCCTTCTGAACATGTTTCATCGGACTTGAATACCGAACGCCAAACTCATTCTCCATCCTGATTCTGGTGCCTCCGCATTATGTAGATAGGTGGAAGGGAAAGCAACGAACTTCCCTTGCTTATATTTACACGAGTGTATAACATCGTCTCCATCATATATTAGGGTGTCACCCGAACTGTCAGTAACATAGTATAGCACAGTCCAAAGTGATGTGTCACTCTCATCATCACAATGCACACCACCACGCTGCCCAGGACACGCAGCGTTCAGTGCAATTCTTCTCAATCCTGCATACTCCTTGCCAGTCACAGCAGGCAACCATGTAACTACAAAATTGGTTAGGTAATCTACACTGGCGGGGATGTTTTTCTGATGGAACTGCTCACGCCATCCGTCCCAAAAAAATATTCTTCCAAAAAATGTATCTCCATCTTCGGAAGCTCGGTGCCCGTATGCAACAGGGTATTCATAAAGACTATTGTTGATCCAATCAATAGTAAACGGATCAAGAAGAGCGTCGTTTTCATGTATCAAAGAAATCATCTGCATTCACTCCCTTATCATCAATATAGTAATCACCAGCTGGTTTGCCCAAATGGAGTTCGTGAAACTTGCATCCCCAGAATACTAACTGGGTCCAAGTATCTCTATAAAATTCTTCTTCTGCTAGATGTCTGTCATTCTTATGACGACCCATGCCTCTAGCAGTAAGATAAACAATCTTATGACCTTGGTCATATAATTTATTTATTTGATGAATTCTAGTGACGATAGGAATCGAATCTTCATACTCATCAGAAGGATCTAACTTCTCACATATAGTCCCATCAATATCAATCACATAGTTCATGGACTTCCTCCTCCGTAAGAACATGAGTACCTCTCTGCTGAACAGCAAACGCAGCAGCTTTGTTGGCGTATGGAATTGCATACTCCACCTTTCCGAGTTTGAGATAAAAATAAACCAAACTACTCAGGAAAGTATCTCCAGCACCAGCAACATCAAATACATTGACTTGCTCACCAGGATACATTCTACTTTTATATTCTGCTCCCTTAGATCCTCTAGTAATAATCAGATTAGTATAGTCACCATCTAGTTTATTTGATTCAAACTCATTGAGTTTTAAGTAGCAGTTTTTAGGTAGATTAGTTTTCTTACTATCTATGAATGTAGGTCCATCAAACCAATCTGTCA
>CENT01097671.1_pt1 | contig 13299 bp, 9 predicted proteins | sample 530141 | NCBI WGS metagenome assembly CENT01 (sample SAMEA2591074, study PRJEB7988) | marine metagenome | isolation source: saline water (ENVO:00002010), including | reverse complement strand
GTTGGGCTTTGGATTTTTTTAATTGCTGTCTGAGGGTGATCCACTGCCCAAGGGTTTCAGATCGATTTTCATCTGAATAGATCTCAATATCGTCTCCCACAGCATTTACAGGAAATAAGCCAAAACGTGCCTTGGCAGTCACCCATTGTTCTTCAATCATCTGATGCAACATAGTCTGGGCATCTTTATACAAAACCTGTGCCTGTTCACCCACTACCTCATCTTCCAACAGATCGGGGAACTTTCCGTGTAGGTCCCAAGACCTAAAAAAGGGGGTCCAATCAAAAAAGGGCAACAATAACTCTAAATCCAAAGATTTGATGGTTTGCATTCCTAATGTCTTAGGTCGCTGTGGGTTGAATTCATCCCAATCGATTTGAAAAGGGTTTTGCTGGGCTTGGCTGTGACTTAAATATTCCTTTTCTGAGCCTCTAGACATAAATTTAGCCTTAAAGGCTTCGTAATCCTCTCTGATTTTAAGGGTGTAAGCTTCCTTTTTATCTTTTTGTAAAAGATTGCTTACCACTCCTACAGCTCGAGAGGCATCATTGACATGGATCACTGCCGACTTGGATACGGGTGCAATTTTTACCGCCGTGTGCGCTTTAGATGTGGTTGCACCCCCAATAAGAACGGGGATGTCAATGTTTAAACGATTGAGCTCTTTGGTCACATACACCATTTCGTCCAAAGAAGGAGTAATGAGTCCAGACAGACCGATTACATCTACTTGCTCCTCTACCGCCCGCTGAATGATTACTTCGGGAGGTACCATTACCCCCAAGTCGATGATCTCGTAGTTATTACACGCCAAAACCACACTTACAATATTCTTTCCTATATCGTGGACATCTCCTTTTACAGTAGCCATCAATACTTTACCTGCATGCTGCTTGTCTTCGCTTTTTCGAGCTTCGATAAAGGGCTGTAAATAAGCAACCGCCTTTTTCATAACTCGTGCAGATTTGACAACCTGAGGCAAAAACATTTTTCCTTCTCCAAAGAGATCTCCTACGATATTCATCCCGTCCATCAAAGGTCCTTCGATAACTTCAATTGGCTCATTAACTTTCAATCGTGCTTCTTCAGCATCAGCTTCTATATAGCTGTCAATTCCTTTGATAAGTGCATGACTAATTCTGCTTTCCAAGCTTTCTTTTCTCCAGCTGTCGTCTTGTTTTTTTCTGTTCTTGGAGGTGGACACCAATTGTTCTGCATATTCTAGCAAACGCTCGGTCGCATCTTCTTTTCGGTCTAGCAGAACGTCCTCAACGTACTCCATAAGTTCTTTGGGGACCTCATCGTAAACTTCGAGTAGAGTTGGATTGACAATGCCCATATTCATCCCATTTTTAATGGCGTGGTACAGAAAAGAAGCGTGCATGGCTTCGCGTACTGTATTGTTCCCCCGAAAAGAAAAAGACACATTGCTCACTCCTCCACTCACACTCGCATGGGGGAGGTTGGCACGTATCCATTTGGTCGCATTAAAAAAGTCCAAAGCATTTTTTCGATGCTCTTCCATGCCGGTTGCTACAGGAAAAATATTTGGATCAAAAATGATGTCTTCGGTAGCAAAATCGATTTGGTTGACAAGTAAGTTGTAGGAGCGCTTACAAATGGCGATACGACGGTCTAAATTATCTGCCTGACCTTCTTCGTCAAAAGCCATAACAATAACCGCTGCTCCAAACTTTTTTAGGGTAGCTGCCTTTGCTAAAAAATTAGCTTCACCTTCTTTTAAGCTGATGGAATTGACTATACATTTCCCCTGAACTACTTTGAGTCCCGCTTCGATGATTTCCCATTTGGAACTGTCGATCATCACGGGGACGCGAGCAATATCGGGTTCTGCAGCAATCAGATTGAGGAAGGTTGTCATTGCAGCTGCTCCGTCGATCATTCCCTCGTCCATATTTACGTCGATAATCTGTGCTCCACCTAAAACTTGTTCACGGGCAATTTCTATAGCTTCGTGATACTGTTGGTTTTCGATCAATCGTAAAAACTTTCGAGATCCAGTTACATTGGTACGTTCACCTATATTGACAAAATTGGTTTGTTCGTCAATGACAAGGGGCTCCAAGCCGGATAATCTCAACGGTTTTTTCTTAAAATCAGTCATTTAGAAGGGCTTTAGGGTGTCTAGGACTGTATTTTTTGGCAAGCTCAGCAATCAATCGAATGTGTTCAGGTGTGGTTCCACAACAACCCCCAATAATGTTGACCACATCTTGTTTGAGGTAATCTTCGATCAAATCACGCATTTGCTCTGGAGTTTGATCGTATTCGCCAAAGGCATTGGGAAGTCCTGCATTGGGATGAGCAGAAATAAAGTGCTCGCTTTGCTTTGAAAGTCTTTTGACATAGGGTAATAACTGATCAGCACCCAAGGCGCAGTTAAACCCAATACTGAGTACAGGAATATGACTTAATGAAATTCTAAAGGCTTCCACGGTTTGTCCAGACAGTGTTCTTCCACTGGCATCTGTAATCGTTCCACTAATCATGATAGGGGTTGAAGTACTTTTTTTAGCTATTATCTCCTCTATTGCAAAAAGTGCTGCCTTGGCATTTAGTGTATCAAAGATAGTTTCTACCAAAAGCAAATCAGCACCTCCGTCAATCAAACCTTCTACTTGTTCTTTGTAGGCCGTTACCAATTCATCAAAGGTCACCGCTCTAAAACCAGGGTCGTTTACATCGGGGGACATACTGGCTGTTCTATTCGTTGGACCGATAGAACCCGCAACATAACGTGGCTGATCGGGTGTTTTATCTCTGTATTCTTCTGCGACTTCTTTGGCGATTTTTGCACTTTCAAAATTCAACTCATAGGCTAAAGATTCCATTTGATAATCCGCCATTCCTATGGAATTTGACGAAAATGTATTGGTCTCAACGATGTCGGCACCAGCATCAAAATAGGCGCGGTGAATGGATTTGATAATTTCAGGCTGAGTCAGCGAAAGCAGGTCATTATTCCCTTTAAGCGGACAAGGATGGTCTTTAAATCGAGTGGAACGAAAATCAGCCTCCTCGAGTGGGTGTTGCTGTATCATGGTTCCCATAGCTCCATCTAAAACCAAGATGCGCTTTTCTAAGGCTGAATGTATCTCCAATTTAGGCATCTAAAGCTGTTTTAATATCGTTCCAAATATCCTGATGGTGTTCTAATCCTACTGAAAGTCGGATCATTCCTAGGCTGATTCCTACCTCTTCTCTCTCTGTATCTGACAATTTACTGTGAGTGGTTGAGGAAGGGTGAGTGATGATGGACCTGGAATCTCCTAAGTTTGCAGAAAGCGAACACAATTGAATTGCATTGATGAATTTTCTTCCTGCTTCAAGACCTCCTTTGACTTCAAAAGAGATGATATTTCCCCCTTTTTTCATCTGTTTTAAGGCAAGTTGATGTTGGGGATGAGAACTCAAAAAGGGGTATTTCACCCAATTTACTTTAGGATGTTGCTCAATTTTTTTAGCGATTTCTAATGCACTTTCACAATGGCGATCTACTCTTACAGCAAGGGTTTCTAAACTCTTGGACAAAACCCAAGCATTAAAAGGAGAAAGTGATCCTCCTGTATTCCGAGCAAAGAGATAAAGTTCTCGAATCAACTCTTTTTTTCCAACGGTAACTCCTCCTAGTACTCTCCCCTGTCCGTCCATCAGCTTGGTGGCAGAGTGAATGACCAAATCAGCTCCATACTTAATGGGTTGTTGTAGATAAGGTGTGGCAAAACAATTGTCAACTACAAATAATAAATTGTGCTTTTTTGCCAGTACACCTATGACTTCAATATCCAAAATATCGACCCCAGGGTTGGTGGGTGATTCCACGTAAATACAGCGGGTATTTGGTTGGATCAAGCTCTCTAAATCAGCTAGTGCATCAACAGCAAAATAGGTAGTTGCAATCTCCCATTTGGGAAAATATTTGGTAAACAAGGTATGGGTAGAACCGAAAATCGCTCTTGCTGAAAGGATGTGATCGCCTGCATTTAAAAAAGTGGCAAAGGTTGCAAACACTGCTCCCATTCCACTGGCAAAGGATACTCCATCTTCAGCACCTTCCATTTGAGCCACTTTTTGGACAAATTCAGATGTGTTTGGATTTGAAAAACGACTGTAAATATTTCGCTCTTTTTCCTCTGCAAAAGAGGCGCGCATTTCTTCCGCATCTTCAAAAACAAAACTTGAGGTTAAGTGTAAAGGGGTAGAATGCTCTGCAAAAGAAGAGCGCTCCATCTGGGTTCTGATCGCCTCTGTTTCAAATAAATAGTTAGACTTCTGTTCCATTTAGGATTACTTTATGGTAGATTTCTGCTGTGGGTTCTAGGGTTTTTGATACTGAACAGTATTTGTCGTAGGAAAGTTGTGCAGCACGTTTGGCTTTTTCGGCTGAAAAATCGCCTTCTAAATAAATGATAATGTCAATTTGATAAAACAGGGCTGGTACCTCATCGGCATTGCGATGTCCTTTGACTTCCATTTTCAAGACCTTAGGATTGATCTTTTGCTTGTTTAATATGGCAACAATATCAATTGCGCTACATCCAGCAACTCCCATCAGCAAGAGCTCCATTGGACTCACACCCTGGACTTCTCCACTGGTTTTTGATTTGTTGTCCAATAGGACTTTATGCCCATTGGGGTTGCTAACTTCAAATAAATAATCTTCGTTGATACGCTCTAAAGAGACTTCCATTGTTAAGAGGTTTATTTGTTAAAAATTGGGTTTAATATTTTGATCATGGCGTCATTTTCGATTAAAAAGGCGTCATGTCCGTGAATCGACCCGAGCTCGTGATAGAAGATCGAAGCTTTTTCAGGCTTGACCATTTCATAAGTTTTTTGGTCTTCAACAGGAGTAAAAAATAAATCACTGTCAACTGCGATAAGGTGAATCTCACCTTTAATTTTTTTTATCAGATCCAGTGCTTTTTCTCCTTTGCGTTCAATATTGATGGAGGCCAATAAATGGTTGACCAAAATATAGGCTTCCAAATGAAAACGTTCAGCTAACTTTTCCCCGTGATGCAATAACCAACTTTCTATATTGTAAATTCCCATTTCTTCGTTTATAGTCCGATCAAATCGTTGGGCAAATGACTGTGGGGTTCTATAAGTCAGCATCGCGTGTATACGCGCATCCTCTAAAGGATTTTTCGAGTTTTCTAGTATCCGTTGTTGTAAGAATGTATTGGCCAAAATCCAGTCATTGGCTTTCCAATCGGCGGCAACAGGGATGATGTATTTTGCAAGTTGTGGTTGAATAACTGCCATTTCCCAGGCTATTCCGCCCCCTATGGATCCTCCGACCAAGGCGTGCAGTTCGCTAACCCCTAAAAGCTCCAGCCCTTTTAAAAAGAAGAGGGCAATATCACCGGTATGAAAATCCTTAGCATTTGAAAAGATTTGACCTTTGACTCCGTTACCCGGTATGTTAAAGGCTAATACGGCGTATCGATTGGTATCTATGGTCTTATTTGGCCCAACAAGTTCTTTCCACCACCCCTTTTGACCGGCAACATCGGAGTCGCCAGTCAAGGAATGATTGATTAAAACTACTGGTGCTTTGTCTAAGGCTTGCCCAAAATGTTGATAATACAAATTGAGCTTTGCCAAGGATTTACCAGCATCTGTTTTTAGATCAGTTAAGGAAAGACACTGAATCGGGTTCATGCTAATCTACAATGAAGCAAACGCATTTTCCAAATCCTCAATCAGATCGTTTACATCTTCTAGACCTACAGATAGACGAATCAAATCTGGAGTTACCCCAGTTGCTTTTTGAGCTTCCTCGTCCAATTGTTGGTGGGTTGTACTTGCAGGATGAATGATCAATGATTTAGTATCACCAATATTGGCCAAGAGCGCAAAAAGCTTGGTTTTATCAGCAACAACTTTTCCTCCTTCAAAACCTTTTTTAAGTCCAAAGGTTATGATTCCACTTTGTCCTTTAGGCAAATACTTCTGAGCCAGGTCATTATATTTAGAGGTTTTGAGTCCTGGATAATTAACCCAAGCTACCTCTTTATTGGTTGAAAGCCAGGCTGCCAGTTTAAGTGCATTTTCGGAATGTTTTTTCATTCTAATATCCAAGGTTTCGATTCCTTGTATACTTTGAAAACTATTAAACGGACTGGGCGCACTTCCCAAATCTCTTAAGCCTTCTATCCGAACCTTAGCTATAAAGGCTATAGCACCAAGAGCTTCGTGATAGTTGAGTCCGTGATAACTGGGATTGGGTTCCGTAAACTCGGGGAAATTTCCATTGCCCCAATCAAAGGTTCCGGCATCGATAATCACACCACCCAACGAAGTTCCGTTACCCGTCAAATACTTGGTCAACGAATGAATGACTATGTTAGCTCCATACTCAATTGGGTTTAACAAGGCTGGAGAAGCAACGGTATTATCAACTACAAAAGGAACTTTTGCAGCTTTTGCCTGATCTGAAATTGCTTTTAAATCCAAGACATCCAGTTTAGGGTTTCCCAAAGACTCTGCAAAAAAGAGTCGTGTATTCGGTTGAATGGCATTAGCAAAATTCTCAGCGTCGTCTGGATCTACAAAAGTTGTTGTAATACCAAAACGAGGCAAGGTATTAGACAATAGGTTATAGGTTCCTCCGTACAAACTATTTGAGGCTACTATGTGGTCCCCTGTTTTTAGGATGACCATAAGTGTAGTTGCAATAGCTGCAGTACCGGAGGCAGTTGCCACAGCGGCTACACCACCTTCCATAGCGGCCAATCGCTGCTCCAATACATCATTGGTTGGATTGTTTAATCGGGTGTAGATAAAACCCGGCTCTGCCAAAGAAAAAAGATTGGCAGCATGGTCAGAGTCATTAAATACGTACGAAGTTGTTTGATAAATTGGAACTGCTTGGGTTCCTTTTGAAGTTGAAGCATCATGCCCTGCATGAAGTGCTTGAGTTGCGAGTTGATTACTCATAATTTAAATGAATTTTTAATTGTTTCTACATGATCTAATTGTTCCCAGGTGAAAAGTGCTACTTCCTTCGACACTTTTCCGTTATAGGGAGATTCAAACGTTTTGGTTATCGTACGAGGCGTACGCCCCATATGCCCATAGGAAGCTGTTTCCAAATACATAGGATTTCTCAACTTGAGGCGTTGTTCGATTGCGTAAGGACGTAAGTCGAATAGGGCTTTAGCTTTGTCAGCAATTTCCGCATCGGTCAAATCTACTTTTGCGGTACCATAGGTGTTGACATATACTGAGGTGGGCTCTACCACTCCAATTGCATAACTCAATTGAACAAGTATCTCATTGGCTACGCCAGCAGCTACGAGATTTTTTGCCATATGCCGTGATGCATAAGCGGCACTACGATCTACTTTGCTGGGATCTTTTCCACTAAAAGCTCCTCCTCCGTGGCCTCCTTTACCTCCGTAAGTGTCCACTATGATTTTTCTTCCAGTCAATCCCGTATCACCGTGAGGTCCTCCGATTACAAATTTCCCAGTAGGATTTACATGATAGGTAATATCGGATCCAAAAAGTTGCTGGACATGAGCTTCGCATTTTGCCAATACTCTTGGAATCAGGATAGAAACGATATCAGACTTTATTTTTTCTAACATTTTTTCTTCATCGGAATCAAAATCGTCGTGCTGGGTAGAGACTACTATGGTGTCAATTCTCAGCGCTTGATTTTGATCATCGTATTCTATGGTCACTTGAGATTTTGCATCAGGACGCAGATAGGTAATCGCATCGTTTTCTCTTCTCAGGGCTGCAAGTTCGATTAAAATTTTATGCGAAAGATCTAAGGCCAATGGAATGTAATTATCTGTTTCCTTAGAAGCATAGCCAAACATAATTCCTTGGTCACCTGCTCCTTGGGCTTCTTTTTCCGCTCGGTCAACTCCACGGTTGATGTCTTGGGATTGTTCGTGTATTAAAGAAACCACCCCACAAGAATCACCGCTAAATTGGTAGGCTCCTTTGGTATAGCCAATGGCATTAATGGTTTCACGTGCAATGGATTGCACATCTAAATAAGTACCGCTTTTGACCTCTCCGGCTAAGATCACCTGACCTGTAGTTACCAGGGTTTCGCAGGCTACCTTACTTTCGGGATCAAATGCGAGAAAATTATCCAATAAAGCATCACTGATTTGATCAGCAATTTTATCAGGATGGCCTTCGCTTACCGATTCAGAAGTGAAAAAATATGACATTTATAAGTTGCTTTACGGAAGGATTCAAACGGTGCGTTTATAAAGCAACACTGCTTTAGCATTTTTTTATCGAGGTTGCAATCAGTCAAATCCTTCCTCGTTTAACATTTCAAAATTACATATTTTTTTTAAAACGCAAAGTTTCCCTAAAAAAACTTTAATTCCCGTTTTTAAAAAGCCGTTTCCTTTTTTGTTTTCAAAAAAGCAGCTATTTTGCAGTAATACTTTTAAGAGGAACAATGCATATCGCAATTGCGGGAAATATTGGAGCAGGAAAAACGAGTTTAGCCGAACTCATTGCTAAACACTACAACTGGGAAGCCCATTATGAGGATGTAATTGACAATCCGTATCTCGACGATTTTTATACCCATATGGAGCGCTGGTCTTTCAACCTTCAGGTGTATTTCTTAAAAAGCAGGTTTCAACAACTCTTGGCGTTTCAAAACAATAAAAAAACCATAGTCCAGGATCGGACGATTTATGAAGATGCTTTTATCTTCGCTCCTAACCTCAACGCTATGGGATTAATGAATCAACGGGACTTTAAAAATTATCGTGAATTATTCGATTTGATGGAATCCTTAATCGAAGGTCCAGACCTGTTGATTTATCTACGCAGCAGTATTCCCAATTTGGTCAATAAAATCCACAAACGCGGACGTGAATACGAAAACAGCATCAGTATTGATTATCTCAGCAGACTCAATGAACGCTATGAGGCATGGATCAGTACTTATGATAAAAATAAAATGGTCATCATAGATGTCGATGATTTGGACTTTGTTGAAAATAAAGACGACCTGGGAACGGTACTCGCCGAAATTGATAAGGGTCTAGCTAAGATTGCATAAAAAAGGCCAGCAAAGCTGACCTTTAAAAGTTTCTAAAACTTACTTTTTATTTTTGGGTTCCCTCTTCTTCTATATGTTTGTGAAGTTCGGGTTGAGATTTTGAATCAGCAGTTACTTGAACGGTCATTTCATCCTCACCTTTTTCAGTAGTGATGGTAACCTCAACCATTTTATCAGTTTTTTCACCAGGAACGACTAATTCTACGGTTTGTTCTTGAGCTGACTGACTTAAGTTGTAAGCGGTCATTTCTGAACTGTCCATTGCAATACTTGGTGCGATGACCAAAGCTACTACAGACATCAATTTGAGAAGGATATTTAATGAAGGTCCAGAAGTATCTTTAAAAGGATCTCCTACAGTATCACCAACTACAGCAGCTTTGTGTGCTTCTGTTCCTTTTCTTCCTTGCTCTTCAATCATTTTCTTAGCATTATCCCAAGCTCCACCGGCGTTAGACTGAAAGATGGCCATCAACACCCCACAAGTAGTTACTCCTGCGAGTAAGCCTCCAAGCATTTCAGCACCTCCTATAAAACCAACGGCTACGGGAACAACAATTGCAAGTACACCAGGTAATATCATTTCTTTGATAGAAGCTGTTGTTGAGATTGCAACACATTTGTCGTATTCTGCTACACCATCAGCGGCGTCAAATATTTTTCTGTCTGCTGCAGTCGCCTTGGACATGTCTGAATCGTATTTGATCATCACGTCAAGTGCTGCTCTTAAAGCGGGAATATCTCTAAACTGACGACGTACTTCTTCGATCATCGCCATGGCTGCTCTACCTACCGCATTCATCGACAAGGCGGAGAATACAAATGGCAACATTCCTCCAACGAGTAGTCCCGCCATAATTTTAGGCTGTGATACATCAATGGCAACTACACCTGCAGTTTTCATAAAGGCTGCAAACAAAGCTAAGGCAGTCAAGGCTGCTGAAGCAATTGCAAAGCCTTTTCCAATCGCAGCAGTAGTATTTCCAACTGCGTCTAATTTATCTGTTCGCTCGCGAACTTCGCTAGGGAGTTCTGCCATTTCAGCAATTCCACCAGCGTTGTCAGAAATCGGTCCGTAAGCATCTACTGCCAACTGAATACCTGTATTTGCTAACATTCCTACTGCAGCAATTGCAATACCGTAAAGGCCTGCAAAATAATGTGAAACCAAAATCGCTCCTGCAATTAAGATAATGGGAACTGCAGTTGACATCATTCCTACTCCTAAACCAGCGATAATGTTTGTAGCTGCTCCAGTTTCCGATTGCTTTACAATTGAATTCACAGGTTTGGTCCCTGTGCCTGTATAGTACTCTGTTACTTTACCTACTGCCAATCCGGCAACGAGTCCAGCAATGGTAGCATAAAAAACTCCCATAGCTCCTGAAGGTAAACCTTCAACACTTTCCGGGATAAATGCGTTTATTAAAAAATACGATGCTACAAGCATCAATCCAGCTGAACCAAACTCTCCCAAGTTTAAGGCCGCATGTGGAGAACCTCCTTCTTTAACTCGTACAAAGAAAGTTCCGATTATAGACATTATGATTCCCACCGCAGCTAAAGCTAAAGGAAGATAAACAGCACCTAAACCGTCAAAACCAGGGGTTATGATTAATGCTCCCAATACCATGGTTCCAATAATTGACCCTACATAAGATTCAAAAAGGTCAGCTCCCATACCGGCAACATCCCCTACATTGTCACCTACGTTATCTGCAATAGTTGCAGGGTTTAAGGGGTGGTCTTCTGGAATACCTGCTTCTACTTTTCCTACTAAATCAGCTCCTACATCGGCCGCTTTGGTATAAATACCTCCACCCACACGTGCAAACAATGCAATGGATGAGGCTCCAAGTGAAAATCCAGAGAGCACATTAAGTACTTCTGTGATCTCCCAACCTTGACCGCTGTAGATGGCGAATAAACTACTTAGACCCAATACACCTAATCCAACAACACCCAAGCCCATTACAGCTCCTCCGGCAAAAGCGACTTCTAGTGCTTTTCCTAATGATGTTCTGGCAGCATTGGTCGTTCTAACATTTGCTTTAGTGGCTACTTTCATTCCGATAAATCCAGCCAGTGCAGAACAGATCGCCCCTACAATAAAGGACACTGCTACCATACCGTTGGACCCAGCTTCTGCCTGTCCTTTAAAGAATAAAAGGATTGCAACTGCAACTACAAAAATGGATAAGATTTTATATTCCGCTTTTAAGAAGGACATTGCCCCGTCAGCGATATTTTTAGCTATACGAGCCATTTTCTCATTTCCAACTTCTTGCTTAGAGACCCAATTGTTTTTAATAAATACAAAGAGAAGCGCTAAAATTCCAAAAGCAGGTAAAAATTGAATGATTAGTTCCATCGTGATTTTTTATGATTAGTTTGTGATTTTTCGTCGGTAAAAGTAGTAAAACAAAGCTGAATTCAAAACCTCAGCAATAATCTATTTGGCAAGGGAGGAAACAGCAATTGACTACTCTTCAGTTTAAAATTATTTATAAAGTACTTTTTTGATTGATTTTACAACATCTTCCGCATTGGGCAACCACTCTTTTAACAGTACTGGTGAGTAGGGAGCAGGGGTGTCTGCGGTATTGATTTTTTCAACAGGTGCATCCAAATAATCAAAGATTTCACTTTGAACCTGATAGGTGATTTCAGTTGCAATGTTTCCAAATGGCCAAGACTCTTCGAGTATCACAAGGCGGTTGGTTTTTTTGACTGATTCAAAAATAGTCTGATAATCCATCGGTCTGATGGTTCTCAAATCGATGACTTCACAGTCTATATTTTCTTCTGAGAGAATTTCAGCAGCTTTCAAGGCCTCTTTTAAGATTTTTCCAAAGGAAACTAAGGTGACGTCTTTGCCTTCGCGCTTGATATCAGCAACTCCTATGGGTAAGGTGTATTCTCCTTCTGGCACTTCTCCTTTATCCCCATACATTTGTTCAGACTCCATAAAAATTACGGGATCGTTATCTCTGATCGCTGATTTTAAAAGTCCCTTTGCGTCGTAGGGATTTGAAGGCACAATTACTTTTAGACCTGGGCAATTTGCATACCAGCTTTCAAAAGCTTGAGAATGGGTTGCTGCCAACTGACCCGCAGATCCTGTAGGCCCTCTAAAGACAATAGGACAAGGAAATTGTCCCCCAGACATTTGCCTAATTTTAGCTGCATTATTAATGATCTGATCAATACCTACCAAGGCAAAATTAAAGGTCATAAATTCGATTATAGGACGATTACCGGTCATGGTAGATCCCACTCCTATCCCTGAAAACCCGGCTTCTGAAATCGGAGTGTCGATTACTCTTCTTTCTCCAAATTCATCAAGCATGCCTTTTGAGGCCTTGTACGCTCCATTGTATTCTGCTACTTCCTCACCCATCAGGTAGATGGTCTCATCCCTCCGCATCTCTTCGCTCATCGCCTCTGCAATGGCCTGTCTAAATTGTATGGTTTTCATGTATTTGATATCATTGAGGCGCAAATTTAATCAATAATTATCTATTTGCTTTACTCAATAAACAAGGAAAATAAGCGTTAGAAAAAAATAGTCCTTGATTTATTAAAAAAAAGTATACTAAAAACATAATTTTATCCTTATGAAACTAATACAAATGACGGTTAAAGGAATCTCCTACAGCGAAACGCAGACTGGAGCCTATGCCCTGATTTTGAGTGAAAGCGAAGGTGATAGAAAACTCCCTGTAATCATCGGTGGATTTGAGGCTCAGTCCATTGCCATTGCTTTAGAGCAAGAGGTCAAACCCAGCAGACCACTGACTCATGATCTTTTTAAAAGTTTTGGTGAGCGTTTTGAAATAATTGTAAAACAGGTCATTATCCATAAACTGGTAGACGGTATTTTTTACGCCAGTTTGATCTGCGAACGCGATAAAATAGAAGAAATTATTGATTCTCGTACTTCGGATGCCATTGCTTTAGCCCTGCGCTTCGGAGCCCCCATATACACCTATGACTCTATTTTGAAAAAGGCTGGCTTTACCGCTGCGGTATCCTCTGGTGAGAAAAAATTATCTGAAGACAATTGGATTCAAAACTTTGTGACCGAACAGAGTAAAAAGACCATCTCTAATGAGGAACTTAGTGAACTTTCTGTAAAAAAACTCAGAGACCTTCTGAGTACACTTGTCCTTCAAGAAAACTACGAAAAGGCAGCACGAGTAAGGGATGAGCTCTCCAAAAGAAAA
>CENT01058130.1_pt1 | contig 13351 bp, 9 predicted proteins | sample 530141 | NCBI WGS metagenome assembly CENT01 (sample SAMEA2591074, study PRJEB7988) | marine metagenome | isolation source: saline water (ENVO:00002010), including | reverse complement strand
CTCCATTAGGCCGCAAATGGGTGGCGCCATTAGGGTGCAAATTGACAGGCAGGCAAACGAAGGTTGAAACGGTAACAAAAGCAGGGACAAATAGGGTCGACAAGCGAGCTAACATAAGCGCATTTCCTTATAGACTACACTCACTTGCTTCTCAACAGCGCCTGTTCGTTTAATTGCAAGACGAGTTAGAAAGATAGCGTTATAGTCACAGTACATTAATAGTATTCATAATACCCAGCCCCGTGAGGGAACAAAATAAACATACGTATTCATAATGTTAAAAATGTTAAAAAAAAGCCCACAACAGAGTGTGGGCTTTCAAAGATAGTTTACAAAAGCTATTTATAAAACAAGTCCGTGTTTAGTTACCTGGCCCTGCTTTTGCGATGGCGTCGGCAACATCGTATTTTTCAAAGTTTTGCTGGAAATCGCTAACAAGATTAGCTGCAAATGCTTCATAGCTAGCCTTATCTGCCCAGGTGTTTTTAGGCACCAATAGTTTGCTGTCTACGCCTGGAACCGCCACAGGTACATCAAGGTTTAACCCCTCAATGTGCTGGGTTTCAACGTCGGCCAATTCACCTGAAACAATGGCGTCGATCACTGCACGAGTCGTTGGAATATCAAAGCGACTGCCAGTTCCGTAAGGTCCACCTGTCCACCCCGTATTCACTAAATACACTTTTGCGCCAAACGCTTTTACCCGTTTAATCAAAAGCTCTGCGTAAACGCCTGCCGGACGAGGGAAAAAGGGCGCACCAAAGCAAGTAGAAAACGTTGATTCTATGTCGCTGGTTGAGCCAATTTCTGTAGAGCCCACTTTTGCAGTGTAACCACTTAAGAAATGATACGCCGCGGCCTCTTCGCTTAACACCGACACTGGCGGTAACACACCACTCACATCACAGGTTAAAAACACCACCGAGCGGGGCTCACCGCCTCTGTTTTCTGCTACGCGCTTTTCAATATGCTCGAGGGGATAGGCAGCACGGGAGTTTTGAGTTAGCGACGTGTCTTTGTAATCAGGTGTGCGAGTGTCATCAAGCACCACATTTTCTAAAATGGTACCGAATTTAATCGCGTTCCAAATCACAGGCTCATTCTTTTGAGATAGGTCGATACATTTTGCGTAGCAACCACCTTCAATATTGAACACGCTACCCGATGCCCAGCCGTGTTCATCATCGCCAATTAAAAAGCGCTTAGGATCGGCAGACAAGGTCGTTTTCCCTGTGCCTGACAGGCCGAAGAAAAGGGTAACATCGCCTTCTTCGCCAACGTTTGCAGAGCAGTGCATTGGCAGCACGTCTTTAGCAGGCAACAGGAAGTTTTGTACTGAAAACATGGCCTTTTTCATTTCGCCGGCATAACGCATACCCGCAATAAGTACGCGTTTTTTAGCGAAATTAATAATCACCGTGCCGTCGCTGTTAGTACCGTCGCGCTCTGGAACACATTCAAACCCAGGTACATTTAGTATCTGCCAAGGCTGCTCATCTTTCGTGTTCCATTGCTCAGGCCTAATAAAAAGATTACGCGCAAACACATGCTGCCATGCAGTTTGAGTGCGTACTTCTAAAGGCAGTGCGTGTTCTGGATCTGAACCCACTTGAAGGTGTGATAAGAAGTGCTCTTGAGTCGACAAGTACGCATCAACGCGTTCCCACAATGCATCAAACTTCTTTGAATCGAAGGGTTTATTCACTTTACCCCAGTCGATGTCATTCTCACTTGATGGTTCTTTTACGATAAATCTATCATTGGGAGAGCGCCCTGTTCTTTTACCTGTTTGCACAACAAGCGCGCCGTTTTTGTCTAATACGCCTTCACCGCGCTCAAGGGCACGCTGAATAAGCTCGGCAGAGGTGAGGTTGGTGAGCGGTGTTACTTTCAAGTCCGTCTGAATTGATTCAGCAGCAGTCATAGTTGTTACCCTTTATGTAATATTACAAATTGCCTTTCAAAAAAGTAACACCATCAAGAACGGCAAGTAAACAAGTATATAGAGAACATTTATAAATAAAGACAAGACTGAAACAGGCTCAACTTTCAAAAATAATGTAATTTTATTACATGAAAGCGTTTCCCCTTTTGAAAAAGGGTAAATATGCGTCGTGCATTCGTTGTTTATATTCATTTTCGCCAATAAACGATGCTGAAAAAAATGCAAAAATTGATATTTACAACGAAAGGTAAGAGGTGGGGCAGAGGTAGGAAAAATCAACACATTGACCAGTGTTGCTTTTTTAAGCAGCAGTAAATTACGCCCACCTGACTTGCGGTCATTTCTCGATGGGCGTAGTGAATAGCGTTCAAATGGCTAGAGCGTGTTGCCCTTGCCGACTACGTAAGGACCTTGCCTACTGGTTTGTGGCCGATCCGCCATAGTTGCCGTTATGAATAGCTTCTACGTCGATACTGTCAAAGCGATATTCCACATGACAGTACTGGCAATTCATTTTTACTGCGCCTTCTTCTTCAATAATAGAATTAAGCTCTGCTTTTTCTACATGTCGAAGCGCTTCAGCACTGCGCTCTTTAGAACACGTGCAGGCAAACGATACTGTCTTAGGCGGGAACATCTCTACCTCTTCTTGGTGATACAAGCGATACAGTATTTCTTCTACCGACAGCGAAAACATCTCTTCTTGCTTTAATGTTTCCGTCAGCTTAGTAATGTGTTCAAAATCATTTGCTGAAGACACATCCGTCGCGCTTGCTTGGGCAGGCAGCACTTGAAGCAGCACGCCAGCGGCCTTAGCACTTTCTGCATCTTGTAAGTCAGTCATTAACTGAACCTTGGTGGCCAGCTGTTCAGACTGTTGAAAATATCCCTCGATGCATTCGGCAAGGCTAGGCTTATCTAGCGCAACTACGCCTTGGTAACGCTCACCTTCATCAGGGGTAATGGTAATCACAAGCACAGCGTCGGTGAGTAGCTCGGAAAAACTCTCCGGTAACGTGGTTAGGCTTTCATCCCACCGGGCAACACCTCGAAGGGTTTGATTGTGCGTGGCATTGACAACCGCATAACTTACCGGCCCTTTGCTTTGTACCTGCAGGCCAATTTCGCCTTCAAACTTAAGCGTTGCGGTCAGTAACGACGTGGCTGCTGCCATCTCGCACAGCAATTGCTGAATTTGAACCGGGTACTCGTAGCTATGCACAATGTTTTTTAAGCTGTCGTTTAAACGCACTAGCTCACCGCGCACATTGGCTTGGGTAAATAAAAAGCGGTGTAAATTGTCGAAGTCGCTCATAACTAATCCTGTTTACAGCAATTATTGCTGTTTAAATTTAATAATCTGTCGTCGCTGCTTTTTGTCTGGTCTGTTATCTGGCGCAGGACTATGAAAAGCGTTTAATTTACGCGCAGCTTGGTTTTCTTCACTTATAAGAACCAGAAATTTGTATCTTTCGGGTGAGTGAGTGAGTGGAATCCTAGAGATAGCATGGGTTTCTATAGGTGTCTTTATGCAGTTTTTGGATACAAAATTCAGGATACACTTTTTTATCTTCAATATCTCATCACTCGGCTACTTTTTAACGTACAAAAATCGCTATTGAACCTTAAGTTTAATTAGCTCTCTTCGTTGCTTTTTGGATGGCTTTTGATCAGGTCTAGGGCTATGAAATGCACTAAGTTTTCTTGCCTCTTGATCTTTTAGTCGTTGCTCAATGCTTTTAGGTGTTTCTTCATATAGCGTCTGCGCGACTTCAGACTTTCCACGTTGATCACTGATGGACTTAACCACAACTTCCTTATAGTCAAACCCTGCTGGAACTCTGATCACTGCCCCTAACTCAACTATTTTGCTAGGTTTGCACGCTTGGCCATTGTATTTAACCTTACCAGAGGCTACTACACTTCGAGATAACGAACGTGTTTTATAGAACCTACAAGCCCATAAATATTTATCTAATCGAACGCTCATGAATTTCACGCATATATTGTTAATATCAAATTGTTTAAACATTACGTCTGCTGCCAATTTAGGAAGCAGTCGTTAAACCTTTATTTCTGTAGTATGTGGCTTCACCAATCCCGACTTGTTTGCAAGCTTTCGCGACAGAAAATCCTTGACTACGTATTACATCAACGGCATTAATAAGGTTTTTATCCACCTTCTTTCTACCAGTATACTTACCTTCAGCCCTTGCTCGGTTAATGCCGATACGCTGCCTCTCAAGCATTTGTTCCCGTTCTAATTCAGCTAACCCTGATAGAGTAGTAAAAAGAAGTTTTCCTACTCCGCTTGTTATATCTATACCTTGAAGTTGATCAACATAAACCTGAACGTCTCTACTTTTCAGACTTTCAACCGTTTCTAGCACTTCACTGGTCTTTCTACCTAGCCTACTAACATGATAAACAATCAGAGCATCACCTTGCTGTAGTTGTGACATTAATTCAGTGAACTTGGGACGGTCAGTAGTTGTACCAGTAAATGTTTCGGTAACAATAGCATCATGCTCATAGCGTTCAGCTAAGTATTGAGCTTGCTGATGAACGTTTTGTTCCTCGGTACTTACACGTGCGTAGATGTATCTCATGGAACTATCAATAGGCTTTAAAATATGATGATAGTCTATCTTTAGGGTGTGGTTGTGTCAATTTTTGATAGTAATATAGCAGTCATCATTACCCTATCTATGAGGGTTACCCTAAAAATAGAGTGTTGAAATTGGTTTTTGACCGTATAAATGATTAAAGCTGGTAGATTTACTTACGGCCCTAGATATGTGTGTCTTTTTATTTTTTAGGTATGGGACAAGGTATAGCAATATTGCCTTGGTTTTGCTGTGATTCTTCATGATGAATGGCCAAGGATAAATACACTAATGCGTCCTTTGCTAAGGTAAGTAGTTTCATTGTCAGCAACTCAAACTCTTCAACACCAACGATTACTGAATATGTACTCATTCGTTCTTTTTCATGAAGGTCTTTGTTTAAGTTTATTTCTAGCCGTTTAAGCTTTTCTAGTTGACGTTCAAGTTCGGTTTTATTTTCTGGGGACGTTACTAACTGCTTAGTGACATGTTTAATATCTTGCCTTACTTTCGCCAGTTCTTTTTCATGTTCTTCAATTTCATTATAGTTGTCATTTACATTGTGATGACATACAGCATCAACTAGCTTGAATGCTCGGTGTTCCATTGCATTTCTTATGTTAAACAGCCGTTGTGTATCAGGATCAAACCAATATGACAGATCCTTATCCAAAGGTGTGTTTCGTGCCCCTTGTCGTATTTCACGTGAAATGAAGTAAAGTGCCTTAAAGTAGTCATTTTCGCTATTTTGAAATATATCCTTAAGCGACTGACTACCTTGATTAAACCAAACTTTTTTGAAGTCTACTTTATGGTCATTTTGAACTGTATCAAGTTCAAAAAAACGGTGTAAAAAAAACGAAATTTTATCAAAAATTGAATAACTGATTCGAAAGCATGACTTCAGATGATGGGTTTTCAAGTTGTTTATTTCATAGTCTAGAGTATCGACATGTTCAAACGTTGAATTGAAAAAATGTTCTTCAAATAGAGGGATGGAACTCCCCATGAATGCCAAATAGCGTGCATAGCAGTAGTCAGCTTTCATCTCATCAAAGTGGCCATGAAAGCTTAGTTCTTCAGGGAAACTAAGTAACGTGTTGATTCGAGTTGTAATATTTGGTAGTGATAGCACATCATGATTTACAACTTCAGATGTTGATACGGCATTTAGTTCATTAATAAATAATCTATTGTCTGCACACCACCTAAGATAATTTTTCACCTTCTTAGTCTCGGGTGAACTTCCTGGCAATGTATTTATATCTGGAAAGTCAGAGCCATACAGAGGCTCTTGCTCTTTAAACCAACTGAGAAAGTGTCTGTAAAAAGGATCAGATTCAATACTTTCTCTTTGTATGGGTGGGAATTCATCAATTCTGGACAATGCTTGTTGGTAATAGTTTGCTGATTCTCTCTGTAAATAATAAGCGTGCCCATCATCGTATACACTTTGGGCTAATCGATAGAGGCAGCGTGCCTTACTCATCACTGCGTGAACATTGCCAGATTCTATAGGGGGGTCATAATATGATAGTGCCTCCAGACGACGGCCTTGATAATCCAGTTCATTTGCCATATTGGTAAATAGTCGATTGCGAAGATCGTAATATGCTTCCATGACTGCATTTGACGGGATGCTACTAAAGCTTTCTTTCGCAAAAGTCTTTACCTCGACCATTGCTTTTCTGAAATTTAAAAGTGCAAGGCCAGACGTTTGACTATTAAATTCATTATCTCGGCGGGCCGCCACATGAGAATATCCAGAGCCAGCGTTGTAGAATAAATGCAGTCTTATGAGTGCTGATGGATGGGTATATGTCTCTAGTTCCTCACACAATCGTACAATGCCATCAAAGTCATTTAGATCGCATAATTCATCCATCAAAGCCGATTTTTCATAATGCAGATCAAGTGTTATTTCTTTATTTCCTCTCATCTCTTAAATTCCATTTTTATTGATCCTACATTCTTAAAATTTTGTTAAAGCTTCGTGGCCTCATTGAAATGCTACATCCCACCATAAAACGTATTAACAAAGCCTTTTAGCTTCTCAGCCAACCTTGGTATTACTTTCTTGCGTTGTAATACACTAGGTGGCTTTTCCATAGTGGCTACTATGTCTTCACGTAGTGGCTCTTGGTTGCTGAATATCATGCGTTCAACAAGCTCTTTTACGTTTTCAGGTATTAAATGTTCTTCATCAGCCATTGCCTTGGTGGCTTTTTCTTTTTCTACTTCCCAATAGGCGGCAAAAGCATCGTCAACTTCTTCGGCTGATTGCACATCAGGCAGATTTTCTTGAATGAATTTATCAATTAGCTCTTGTTTACTGCGCAGTTCAGGGTCTCCACCAATGGTTTGCATTAGTGATTTATACTGCTGTTCGTATTCCTCGTTAGAGTCAGACTGTTTAAGCTTGCTTAGCAGCTTTAAGATGTAAGCTACATTCACTTCATCCATCGCTAGTAGCTCAAGCTCAAAATCAATTTCTTCTAATATTGACTCTTTTTCAGGGGCGGTATTGGTTTTAACTTTGTCGTATAAATCTAAGTACTTACTTTTATAGTCTTCATATTCTTGTTCTTGAATACTGACATCATCAAACTTAAAATCAGCGAAGGTAGAAAGCACATTGCGTAAACGCATTAACTCCCTGAATGCCTTAATAAATTCAAGTTCAGCGTTTTCATCTTCAAGGCTATCAACACTTGCCGTGTCAGGTGCGATGGTTTGCATTTGGTCTAACGCTAGGTTAAACATCTTAATGAATTCTTCATACGGCGGCATGATCACCGTATCTTTTGCATCCTTATTTGAAAACAGCGCTAAAGCATCATCTGTGCGCTTTTTCAGGTTACGGAAGCTAATGATATTACCTTGCGACTTTTGCTCGTTTAAAATGCGATTGGTGCGTGAATACGCTTGAATTAACCCGTGATACTTAAGGTTCTTATCAACATATAGGGTATTTAAGGTTTTACTATCAAACCCAGTTAAAAACATATTTACCACAAGCAAAATATCAACTTTTCGCTCACGCACTTTTTTAGATATATCGTTGTAGTAGTTGTAATAAGACTCACTATCTTTAGTTGTATAACTACTGCCAAACATTTTGTTGTAGTCACCAATAAACTCTTCAAGTTTATCTCGACTATGGCTGTAAACTGCTTCAGGTTCTGCAACTTTATCCAATACAACTTCGTCTAAGCCATCTGCATCTGGATCTTCTTCGTTAGCGGCATACGAGAAAATAGTGGCAATTTTAAGGTTGTGTTTACCCTCTACTTTTTTCTGGGCAAATAGCTCGTAATACTTGATTAGTGCAGGCACGCTTGAAACACAAAACATGCCGGTAAAGGCTTTGCTATGAGTTTTACGATTATGCTGAGCGATAATGTAATCAGTTATTTTTTCTAACCGAACGTCAGATTCCATTAGTTCTTTGGTGTCGATACCTTCAACGTCAATATCAACTTCATTGGCGCTATCTTTTTTCTTGTAACGACCCACATACTCAACATTAAACTTAAGTACGTTTTCGTCTTTAATAGCATCAACAATGGTGTATTTGTGAAGCGGTTTATGGAATAAGTCACTGGTGGTGTATTTACGAGAAAATTTAGACACCGCATTTTCAGCAAAAATAGGTGTGCCGGTAAAACCAAACATTTGGTGATTAGTGAAAAACTGACTAATGCGTTGATGAGTATCACCAAACTGGCTGCGATGACATTCATCAAAAATAAACACCACATTTTTATCTTTTACCGGCTCCATGCGGCTTGAATAACGTTTATTGCTAATGGCGTTATTAAGCTTTTGAATGGTAGTAACAATCAGCTTTTCATTTCGGCGAGTATTAACTTTACCGCCTTTCGCTTTAGTTGATGACTGCTGTTCACCGTCTTTCTCAAGATAATACACATCTTTACCGGTGAACTGGTCAACTAATACTTTGGTTTTATCAGTACCGTCTACACAGCCTTTGATGAAACTATTAAATTCTTTGGCTGTTTGATAATCCAAATCTTTACGGTCAACCACAAACACTACTTTATGAATGGCGCTATCACCCGTAAGCAACTGGGCAGTTTTAAATGAGGTAAGGGTTTTACCAGAGCCGGTAGTATGCCAAATATAGCCATTTTGTTGTTCAATTGATTGGTTACTGGCTTTTAAGGCTTCACGCTCTGCTACTCGGTCAATAATCGCTTCGGTGGCGTATATTTGATACGGACGCATCACCATTAATATGCGGTCTGTTTCGTTCAGTACCACGTATTTAGTGATCATGTCTGTTAAGTGTTTAGGGGTTAAAAATACCTTAGCGAATTGATTTAACTCAGTATAACGGTCGTTATTTTCTTTTGCCCAAAAGAAGGTTTGTTTAAAGCTTTGCTTGCGGTTATTAGCGTAGTATTTGGTATTTACGCCATTAGAGATAACAAACACTTGTACATATTGGAATAAACCATCTTCAGCCCAGTAAGAATGGCGCTGATAACGATTAATTTGATTAAACGCCTCTTTAAGCTCTAGGCCACGGCGTTTTAATTCAATTTGCACAAGTGGTAAACCATTAACCAAAATGGTTACGTCATAACGATTTTTATAACGGCCTTCTACGGTAACTTGCTGGGTAACTTGAAAGTGGTTTTTATCAACATCGCTATCAATAAAGCGAATATAACCAGCGGTGCCATCGTCTTTATTTATTTGTAGCCTATCACGCAGTATTTTTGCTTTATCAAAGACATTGCCTTTTCCTAAGGCATTACGAATCTGTTTAAGCTCATTATCACCTATTTCAAAGCCATTGAGCTTTGAAAGCTGCTTTTTTAAGTTAGCTCTAAGTGAATCAATATCGGTGATATTAACCTTTTCAAACTGCTGCTTACCATCAACTTTTTTAGCAAGTTGAGCAACTAAGTTATCTTCTAATTCTTGTTCTGACTGATAGGCCACATTAACTTCCTTTTCTTTTAGGCATAATCAATTTATTCCTACACAAACATCTGCTGTAACAAACCTTTCTTGTAGGCTTTAGTTAATTCTATTTGTTCTTTGACAGAGCATATCTTTTTATCAAGTTCATGAGAAAAGGCTGCAATTTTCTTTTGCTCTTCAGTACATGGGATTGGAAGTTTAATATTTTTGAGTTCATTAAAAGATAATACAACTTGTGATGTGCCAACAGCTTGCCTACCAAATCTATTTTTATGAAATCTAGATAGCTCGACAAAAAACCTGTTTTGATCGTTTTTCATTTTAAACACAGGATAATAGGTACTTATAATACCAGCAAAGCCAAGTTCATTTAGGTTAAAGAAAAATTGGCGATCATCACTTCTTGAACGATACGTTAGATAACCACTGGGAATAACATTGAACCCCTTATTTGAACGCTCTGTTATACGGCCTTCACCATAGTAGTCAGATTGCTTCATAAGCCCAGTTCTAGAAGAAGTTAATACTTCATGTTGATTTTCTTCTGTCGATTTTTCTTTATATTCCTCAAGGTACTTACCAAGTTTCTCCTCCTGCCAATCAGGAAAATAACCTCCATTATCATCTTTGAAGCGTATTTCTTTTTTAAACAGCTTTTGAATCACGCCTTTCTTGTATTGTTCTAATAATGATAATTTATCTTTAATTAGGTTTAATCTCAGATCTACTTTTTTCAAAAATAGAGATATTTTCTTTTGCTCTTCATATGCAGGAAATGGAAGTTTAATTTTCTTTAATTCATTTATAGACAATACAGTCTGGGAAGTACCTACACTCCTTGATCCAACATAAAAAGAGTGTACCTTACATACCTGTGTAAAAAAGTAACTATCAGCACCTTCCAAGTTAAAAACAGGGTAGTAGCTACTGATAATCCCTTTAACATCTAAGGAGTTAATATTAAAATAAAAGCGTCTATCATCACTCCTAGAGCGATAGGTTAATTCTTCAGGACAAATAACATGAAAGCCTATATTATCCCTTGCTGAAATGCGTTCGTTTCCATCGTAGTAATCTGTCTGCTTGATTAGTCCATGTCTTGATGATGTGAGAATTTCATGTTGGTCTTGAATTTTAGATTTTTCTTTTCTTTCTACAATCCAATTCCCTAATGGAACAACATTCCAGTCAGTAGTAAATTCATTAAACCTTAATTTTGGTTGATTTGAGAAAGTTATCATCCACGATCTCCAACTATAGTGGGGATGTTTAATTCATTACAAAATGATTTAATATCAACATCAATGTTTTGAATAGCGAAATCAAGATCTTTCACTTTTCTAGAAACTTCTGAGATACTAACCTCTTCTTCTGGCTCAAACATATCTACATACCTAGGGATACTAAGATTAAATTCATTCTCCTGTTCAATTTCATCTATGTTTGCTACATAAGATAGTTGTTTCTTGAACTCCCTTTTATCATAAGCATTCAAAATATCTTGAATATCACTTTCACGTAAATAACTCTGATTAGTGGTTTTTCCAAACATCTGACTTGCATCAATGAAAAGAAGATTATCTTTATGCTTTCTATTTTTTTTGAATACTAAAATACATGTTTGAATAGGAGTACCGTAGAAAATATTTGCTGGTAAACCGATAACAGCATCAAGATAATTTTTATCTTTGATTAAATGTTTACGAATATGACCTTCAGCCGCAGCACGGAATAAGACGCCATGCGGTAATACGACAGCCATAGTGCCGTTTTCATCAAGCTGATGGATCATATGTTGAACAAAAGCAAAATCAGCTTTTGAAGCTGGTGCTAGTTTCCCATAATCTTGAAAGCGTTCATCAGTCAAGAACCCTTGGTTTGCGCTCCATTTAGCTGAAAATGGTGGATTAGCCACAACTGCTTCAAAACGTTTTTCAACATGATGTGGTTGTTCTAGTGTATCGTCTTGCTGAATATCAAAATTACGGTAATGCACACCGTGCAATATCATATTCATGCGAGCTAGGTTGTACGTACTTGGGTTAGATTCTTGGCCAAAGTAGCCACCAACTTCACCGCCTTTGCGTTTGATCTCTTTTGACACTTTTAATAATAGTGAGCCTGAACCACAAGTTGGGTCGTAAACACTTTTAAGCTTGTCTTTACCTTGAGTTACAAGTTTGGCAAGTAGTGTTGAAACCATAGGTGGCGTATAGAACTCTCCGGCTTTTTTACCTGCTCCAGAGGCAAATTGGCCAATAAGGTATTCGTAGGCATCACCCAGTACATCAATGTCAGTTTCATGATGAAGAAAATCAATATCATCAAGATGAGTTAATACTTTTGAGATAAGCTCGTTTTTAGCGTTTTCTGTTTTACCTAGTTTGTTTGAGGTTAAGTCGAGGTCATCAAACAAACCGTTGAAGTCATCTTCTGCGGCTGTACCCATAGTGCTTTGTTCAATATGGTTAAGCACTTCAGATAAGTCTTCTAAAATAAACTCGCCGTTTTCACCTTTTTGCGCCAATACATGGAATAGCTCGTTAGGTTTTAAGAAGTAACCTAAATGGTCGATTGTCTCTTCTTTAATCGCTTCTAAGTATTCTTTGCCTTCATCTGTGCTTTCATCAATAGCGTCAAACTTAATGCCATCTTCTTTTAATAGCTCATCCGCATATAAATCCATACGTTCTGACAAATATTTGTAAAAGATAAAACCTAAAATATAATCTCTAAATTCATCGGCACTCATGTTGCCACGTAAGGTATTGGCAATATTCCAGAGTTGTTTTTCTAATGCTTTTTTGTGTTGTTCAACCATGTTGGTTACTGTTCCTAGTTAAGTTGTTGGCCTGGTGTTATTGAGAAGTCGATTAAATCGACCAGGCTGTTTTTATTCTTCAAATACAATTGATACTCGTCGCCAGTCAATGTTGCGTCTTCTGTACAATCAACATTCCACTGGCGGAGTATGTAATTTGCTAAAGCGGCTCGAACTTCAAGTTCAAGTATGCTCTTTGTCATGCCGTAATCCATTTCAATAGCTTTGCTATGGCTGAGCCTTGGATGTGGTACTAGCTGCAATTCACACAGCGTATTCCAAGCGCTATCCATGTTGGCCTGTTCATTACTTCTAGGCTTTGTTTCTTGCAGTTCGATACTATTGAATCGTGTGCAAACAAAATCCCTAAACTCTTTGCTTTTACGGTCATGTGCTCGCACATGCCACCGATGGCCGTTATTAACAATGGCATGTGGTACTAACTCTCTTTTGGTTGTACCGCTGCTGAGTGACTCATATTCGCATAGGATTGCTGAGTTAGAGAAAATCGCTCGCATGATGGCTGAAACAATTTCTGCTTTAGGATGAACTAATCTAACTGCATCAAAACACGCTGGCGATTTCTCTTGTGGCAGCGAGAAACCATCTCCAAAGCCTCTTGCTAATGTTTGCAGGGCTTCCTCAGGATTGTGCTCGAAAATGGCTCTGAATGCGCCTGAACGTACATACCGCTTATTCTCATGCATAAGCACAGCATTGTCTGGTGCTAACTCTCTATACAGAGAAATATCGCGAGTACACGAAGCCAAACCAGTTCCAAATTTTTGGATCAAGTCTGCTCTAGCTATTTGACCAAAGAATTCAAGGCTAAAGTCAATAAAAGCAAGGCGTTCGCGTTGTGCATGGTTCAGATTTTCGAGCAGCATACTTTAATAAAACCAAGTTTTAATTAAAGTACATTAGCTTAAACGGCGAAAAGGAGCAATCAAATAGATGTAATCATTTTGATTGTTTTGGAATTAATGGTGTAGGCTTAAGTTACTGCTGAGTGTTGTCTTTTCGAGG